>OGOH01001251.1_pt1 | contig 18304 bp, 13 predicted proteins | sample 1552571 | NCBI WGS metagenome assembly OGOH01 (sample SAMEA2580170, study PRJEB22360) | human gut metagenome | biome: human gut; feature: human-associated habitat; material: faeces | place: Denmark | collected 2008/2010
CTCAATATCCTACATGGGGGCTTTTAGTGCTGTCCGCATAATCTGGTGCGGTTCAAAAAACGGAACGGGGGTGATGCTATTTATAATCTGTTTTACTCTGCAATTTCTGCACTCAGCAGGTCTAAAATCGCGTCTTCCGCGTTCCAGAAGTACGCGTTTTCACTGAGAAGCGCCGTGATGCCCGTGCGGTCAAAATAGGTGCGCACGCCGTCTGCCATGCCACAGCAGGCGACCGTTTTGCCTTGCTTTTGCAGGCTTTCACACAGCTCCAAAACGGCCTGCGCGCCGGAAACGTCAATGTTCGGCATGCCGCGCAGGGAAAAGATCACATGGTCGTAGGCGGGCATTTCCGCCATGCGGCGGTTGAATTCATCCACCGCGCCGAAGAACAGCGAGCCTATCACGTACACAACGCCGGTCGTCTCCAGCACCGGCGGCTTGCCTTCCACCGTGCGCAGCTTATTCGCGTCAATGTCGGAGAAGCTTACGCCAATCCGGCTGGATTTTGCAATGTACAAAACCGCAGAGTACGCAACACCGAGCAAAATCGCGACCGTCAAATCGAAAATGACCGTTGCGAGCATCGTGATGAGGAATTGGCTGATGCCGGATTTTAGCTTGTGGCTGAAAATGTAGCGGATGCCGCTCCAGTCGTTCATGCGCCACGCCGTTACCATCAAAACGCCGGCAAGTGCCGCAAGCGGCAGGCGCGCCATCACGCCGCCGAGCAGAAACATGGAGGCGAGCAGGAAAACGGAGTGGAACACGCTCGCAAGGCGCGTCTGCTGGCCGGATTTCACCGCTACGCTCGTGCGCGCAATGGCCGCCGTAGCCGGCACACCGCCGAAAAGCGGCAGCAGCATGTTGCCTACGCCCTGCGCGATGAGCTCTTGATCGGCGTTGAACGGCTCGTTTTTCATGCGGGAAGCCGAAGCACCGCACAAAAGACTTTCAATCATGCCGAGCGCCGCAATCGTCACAACGGGAGAGATGAGGTTTTTCAGCATGTCAAGGTTCAGACCGCCGAGGTCAAGGCGGTCTGCGAGCATCAGCGTGCGCGGAATGTCGCCCACCGTCGCAATGGAATCCATACGGAACAGGGCGGAAACGACCGTTGCCAAAATGATGCCCACAAGCGAGCCCGGCACGCGTGCGCCCCACTTTTTCGGCCAGACAATCATCACGACAACGACAAGCAGACCAATCAGCACCGCTTGGAGGTTCGGATGAAAGCCGAGGCGCGCGTAAGACGCGATTTTTGCCAAATTTGAGCTGCCCTCGGACGCAGTGCCGAAGAAATTATCGATTTGCCCCATCGCGATAATAATCGCAATGCCGGACGTAAAGCCCATGATGACGGGCATCGGGATGAAGCTGATGAGCCGCCCAAGCTTAAAAATACCGGCTAAAAGCAGCAGTGCGCCCGCCGCAAAGCACGCGAAAAACACGCCCTGCAAGCCGTAAGACGCCACAATGCCCACCAAAACGGCGCTCATCGCGCCTGTGGGGCCGGAAATCTGGAACGAAGCGCCGCCGAGTACCGCAATGACAACGCCCGCAATGATTGCCGTAACAAGACCCGCAGCTGCCGTAGCGCCGGAAGATACGCCGAACGCCAGCGCAAGGGGCAGCGCCACCGCGCAAACAGTCAGGCCCGCCATGATGTCTTTCATCAGCTTGGCGGTGTTGTAGCCCGAAAACTCCTGCTTCAGGCTCGTTAAATAGTTTTTTATCATGTTTCCCTCCAATAAATTGATTTTTCCGCATCATTTGCCGCTTTTTTACCGCAGCCTATTAACTATACCATTAGGAGCCGCTTTAATGCAAGGAAAAAGATACGCCGTTTTCTCGCGCTTTTCTGTGCATACAGCCCGCGTGACACACCTTATAAAAATCTTTACTTTTTATAGGAAATACGCTATACTTTGTACAAAAGCAAATGCGAAAATTCCTTGTTTTAATCCAAACAAAGAGGTATGAAAATGAACGTAAAAAAAACGGAAAGAGACGGCATTGTCCGCGCCTATCCCGAAAACGGCAAGCCGCTTGCGTGGTCTGCGTCGTCCGGTGTAGAGCTCATCGAAAGAGACGGCCTGTATTTTAAAGACTTGGAGAAGACCGGCGAGCTTCTCCCGTATGAAGATTGGCGTTTGCCCGTTGAGGAGCGCGCCGCAGACCTTGCTTCCCGCCTAACAACAGAGGAGATTGCGGGCCTTATGCTCTATTCGCCGCACCAAGCGGTGCCGCCCATGGCGTTCGGCCCGTTCGGCGGTACATATAACGGCCAAAAGTACGCGGAAGCAAATGTCCCTGCGTATACGCTCACCGACCAGCAGAAGGAATTCATGAACAAAGAGCACATTCGCCACGTCCTCATGATTACGGTAGAAGACGCGAAGACTGCCGCAAAGTGGAACAATGAGCTGCAAAAGCTTGCCGAAAGCATGCCGCACGGCATCCCGGTGAACATTTCCTCCGACCCGCGCAACGGTGCGCGCGGCAGCGGCAGCGTAGAGTTTAAAACCGCCGGCAGTGACGTCAGCAAGTGGCCGGAGGGTGTCGGTTTTGCCGCGTGCTTTGACCCCGAGATTGTCCGCCGGTTCGCGGAGGATGCGTCGAAAGAATACCGTGCGCTCGGCATCACCACGGCGCTCGGCCCGCAGATTGACCTTTGCACCGAGCCGCGCTGGATGCGCTTTGTCGATACGCTCGGTGAAAATCTTGAGATGACAAAGAAAATGGTCAAGGCGTACTGCGACGGTATGCAGACCACCGAGAATTCCGAAAACGGCTGGGGATATGACAGCGTAAACACCATGGTCAAGCACTGGCCGGGCGGCGGCACGGGTGAGGCCGGCCGCGATGCACACTATGCCTACGGCAAATACGCGGTTTACCCGGGCAATAATTCCGAAGAACACAGGAAACCGTTTACGGAAGCGGCGTTTAAATTAGACGGTCCCACCGAAAGCGCCTCTGCCGTCATGCCGTATTACACGGTTTCTTGGGGCCTCGACACCAAAAACGGCAAAAACGTCGGCAACTCGTACAGCGAGTATCTCATCAAAGATCTCCTGCGCGAAAAATACGGCTTTAAGGGTGTCGTTTGCACGGACTGGGGCATCACGCAGGATCCCGCACCCATTATGGATACGTTTGCAAGCCGCTGCTTTAATATGGAAAACATGACCGAGGGCGAGCGCTGCTTCGTCGCCATCATGAATGGCGTAGACCAGTTCGGCGGCAACGCGGAGATTGCGCCCATCATGGAAGCGTATCAAATCGGCTGCGAAAAGGTCGGCGAAGAAGCCATGCGCGCCAGAATGGAGCGCTCCGCCGCGCGTCTGCTCAAAAATATTTTCCGGTGCGGCCTGTTCGAGAACCCGTATCTCGATCCCGAAGAGTCCGCTAAGATTGTCGGCAACGCGGAATTCTGCGCCCACGGCTATGACGCACAACGCAAATCTGTCGTCTTATTAAAGAATCGCAATCACTGTCTGCCGCTCCAAAAGGGTATCAAAATCTACGTGCCGCAGCGCAAGCTCCGCACCATGAAGGGCTTCATGCGCAACGATATTCCCGCCCACACGGAAGACCCCGTGACGGACGAGGTGATTTCGAAATACGGCGTGCGCGTCCATACGCCCGAGGAAGCGGACGTGGCGCTTGTCTTTGTGGAAAGCCCTGCGTGCAACGCGTATTCTACGGAAGACGTCGCAAACGGCGGCAACGGCTACCTGCCCATCACACTCCAGTACCGCCCCTATACGGCGGTGAACGCGCGCGAAGTGAGTATTGCGGGCGGCGATTTCCGCGAGGATTTCACGAACCGCAGTTACCGCGGCAAAACGAATATTGCCTATAATGAATGCGACCTCGATAACATTCTAAACTGTCGCGAGGCGATGGGAGACAAGCCCGTCATTGTCTGCGCAGCAATCAACAACCCAATGGTCATGCACGAGTTTGAGCGTGAAGCGGACGGCATCGTCGTCGAGTTCGGTGTTTCCCGCGCCGCGGTGCTTGACGTCGTCTTCGGCGATTACGATCCCACCGGCCGTCTGCCTGTGCAGATGCCGAAGGACATGGACACCGTGGAAAAGCATTGCGAAGACGTTCCGTTTGACCTTGAAGTGCACGTGGATGAATTCGGCCACGCCTACGACTACGGCTTCGGCATGAATTATGAAGGCGTCATCGAGAAATAAGGAGTGACATCTAATGAATACAGTAGAAAAATGGGGGCTTTTTGAAGTTTCCCTCAAAGGTCCGTCTGCGGGCAACCCGTTTACGGAGCAGTCCGTTTCCGCCACGTTCCGCAGCAAAAACGAGATCGTCACGGTAGACGGCTTCTATGACGGCGACGGCGTTTATAAAGTGCGCTTCATGCCCTCGTTTACGGGCGATTACGTCTATGAAACGGTCGGCAGCTTCCCGGAAGCGGAGTCTGCCGGCGATTTCACCGTAACGGAGCCGACCGGCAATAACCACGGCCCGGTGCGTATTGCGAACACGTACCATTTCGCCTATGAAGACACCACGCCGTACTATTCCGTCGGCACCACGTGTTACGCGTGGGCGCACCAGCCGGAAGAAGTGCACAAGCAAACGCTCGAGGAGCTCGATAAGGGCTACTTCAACAAAATGCGTTTCTGCGTCTTTCCGAAGCACTACATCCACAATTTCCGCGATCCGGAGACCTTTCCGTATGAGGGCACCCCGGTCGATAATTCAAACCTCACCGAAGAAAACTTCTCGTATTTCGTCGATTTTTCCGGCAACAACTGGGATTTTACGCGTTTTAACCCCGAGCATTTTCGCCGCATGGAGCGCTGCATCGTAGAATTGCAGGAGCGCGGCATCGAGGCCGACATCATCGTTATGCACCCCTACGACCGCTGGGGCTTCTCCGCCATGAACCGCGAGCAGGACGACCTTTACTGGAACTACGTCATCGCGCGCTTCTCCGCCTACCGCAACGTGTGGTGGAGCCTTGCAAACGAATACGACCTCATGCGCGCCAAGAAGCTTGAGGACTGGGAGCACTACGCAGACCTGCTCTGCAAAAAAGATCCGTACAACCACATGCGTTCCATCCACAACTGCATACCGTTCTACGACCACACCCGTCCGTGGATTACGCACTGCAGCTTGCAGCGTCAGGATCTCTACCGTCACGTGGAATACACCACCGATTACCGCACGCGCTACCAAAAGCCTATCGTGTGGGATGAGATTGCTTACGAAGGCAATATCGATATGGGCTGGGGCAATATCTCCGGGCAGGAGCTCACCCGCCGCTTCTGGGAAGCTTCCATGCGCGGCGGCTACGCAGGCCACGGCGAGACCTTCATGAACCCCGAAGACATCTTGTGGTGGAGCCACGGCGGCAAGCTGCACGGCGAAAGCCCCGCGCGCATCCGCTTCCTGCATGAAATTCTCACGCAGACGCCCGGTCTCGGCTTAAAGCAAGGCCCCGGCGCATTCGATGAGACCGTCGCCGTGCCGGACGAGATGATCCCCGTCACCGGCTACGAGATTCACTACTACGGCTTCGGCCGCCCGAGCTTCCGCGATTTCGTAAAGCCCGCGGGCGAAAACTGGCGCGTGGAGATCATCGATACGTGGAACATGACCATCACCGATGCCGGCGTGCACAGCGGCAAGTTCCGCATTGCGCTGCCGGGCCACGAGTACATGGCCGTGCGCCTCACGCGCGTGTAAACATTCATAAAGTGTATAAATTTTAATAAACCGTAAAAGAGGGCACCCGCAGCGCTGCGCGGTGTCCTATTTACTTGACAGAATCTTTCCCGCGCCGTACAATAAACCCAAGGTAACAAAGAAATATTCCGAAAGGATGACTATATTTTGGCGAATAAAAGAAAACGCCCCGCTGCTATGCGCGAGGAAGAACGGCAGGCACAGCGCGCAGCTGCCCGTGCGGAGCGACGCACAAGGCGAGCCGCAGAGCAGGCCGCACAGAATGTCCCGCAGAAGGCGGAAGCCCCGAAAGCGCCGCGAAAAGCAGGCGTGCCTCATAAAAAGAAGATCAACAAGTTCCGCGTGGCGGTTGTCTGCACCGCCGCTGTGCTCGTGGCGCTCGTTGCCCTCGGCGTGGCCAGCGCTGCCGGTGTGCGCACACCCATCAGCAGTATCGCTGCAGACGGCGAGCCGGAGTTCTTCTCCACCGTAAAACCGCAGGCCAGCGCTGCACCGGCAGAAAACACCGCTTCCGCCGCGCCTACGCCGTCTTCCGCTTTCGACGGCGCGCTTTTCATCGGCGACAGCATGACGACGTGCCTGAAAAACTACGTTACGGACGGCGCAGGCAGCACCACCGCTTTGAGCGATGCGGAATTCATGATCCGCAGCGATTATTCGTGGGGCGAAGCGCAGGACGAACTAAACGGCGGTGAGGGCGGCCTGTGGCTTGACGATGACACCGCTCTCACCGTCACGGAAGCCATCGACCGTTTCTCCGCGACGAAGCTTTACATTCAACTCGGCAAGGAAGACCTCACGTATAACGATGTTTCCGACGTCACGTCCACTGCGCAGGCGGTTATTTCCGCGCTGCAAACGAAGTACCCGAACCTTGAAATTACCGTGCAGGCCGTTACGCCCATGCTGGAATGGATTGACTATCAGGGGCTCAGCAGCGGCACCATCGCGCAGTATAACGAAGCGATGCAGACCTATTGCACGGGCAAAAAGAACCTGAAGTTCTTAAACATCGCCGCATTCTGTACAGAGGGCTACCTTCCCGCGGAGTATTGCGCTGACCCCGAGGGCTTGTGCATCCACTTAAACGACGAGGGCTGCGCCATTTGGGCAGATTATCTCCTCGGCAACAAAACGCCGGAGCCGTCGCCCACCCCCACGCCGACCCCCGATCCGAACGGCGACAGCACCGATAACACCGATACAACGGACACCGCCGGCGACACCTACACGGATGATTCCGGCGATTATACGGACAACACAGGGGATTACACCGATGATACGGGCGACTATACGGATGACACCGGTGATTACACAGAAGAATAACCTACAAAATATGGTATGCAAAATGTTTGGTATACCATATTTTGCTTTTTTCAAAATTTATTGAAGTTTTTTTAAAAAAAGGCTTGCAATTTAGAAAGAGATGTGGTATTATAACAAAGCCGTCAGATGAGGCGGCAAACAGAATAGTTGGTGTTGATTACAACGAGGGTCCACCTGTTCCCATACCGAACACAGAAGTTAAGCTCGTTTGTGCTGAAAATACTCGGCTGGCAACGGCCCGGGACGATAGGTTGGCGCCAACACTTAGAAGAATCACAGAAATGTGGTTCTTTTTTATTTTTCAAAAGCTATAAGCTCCCTCTGTCAGAGGGATTTTTTCATTTACGCTTGCTTTTAGCTGTCCGCGCAGAAAGATTGAGCAAAACTTTATTCCTTCAACAGGTTTTACTTCACGACTTACCATATTCAGCAAAACAACGGGAAAAAACGTTTTCCGCGGAAACATAGTGCCAAGGAATATTGACATATTCGTGAATTTATTGTAAGATTTTTTGGAGTTCTGCTTTTTCCCAATCACGGGAAAAACGATAGATAAATGGAGGGGCGGAGACCGGCACTTTTCTGTGTGGCCGCACGCGTACCTCGAAGAAAGGTAAGTGTTCAAAAAGTGGAAAAAACCCTGATTTGTCTGGCCATCGCTCTGGTCGTCGGTCTGCTGATGTCCCGCTTGGCAAAGCTCGTACATCTGCCTGCGGTCACGGCGTACCTCGTCGGCGGTCTGCTCATCGGTCCGTTCTGTCTCGGCGCGCTGAACATTCCGTACATCGGCTTCAATTCTCTGGAGCAGGTGGAGGGCCTCAGCGTCATCACGCAGACGGCGCTCGGCTTCATCGCGTTCGCCATCGGCAACGAGTTCCGCGTCTCGCAGCTCAAAACGATGGGTAAGCAGGCCATCACCGTCGGCATTCTGCAGGCGGTCATCACGACTATTGTGGTCGATATCGCCCTCATTGTCCTGCATCTCATCAATCCCGCCCTCCTTTCGCTGCCCTCTGCCATCACCCTCGGCGCCATCGCCGCGGCTACGGCCCCGGCGGCTACGCTCATGGTCGTGCGCCAGTATAAGGCAGACGGCCCGCTCACAAAGCTCCTGCTCATGGTCGTCGCCATCGATGACGCCGTGGGCCTCGTGCTGTTCTCCGTGTCCTTCGGCATCGCCGGCGCACTTGAAATGGGCAGCATCAGCGTTGTCAGCGTCATTTTAGAGCCCATCATCGAGATCGTGATTTCCCTCGTGCTCGGCGCACTTTCCGGCCTTGCGCTCAACTGGTTAGAGACCTATTTCCACTCCCGCAGTAAGCGTTTGTCCCTCACGGTCGCCTTCGTACTTCTCATGGTTGGTATCTCCTCCATGGAATTTGAGCTCGGCGGCGTGAAGATCGGTTTCTCTCTGCTGCTCGTCTGCATGATGACCGGTACGGTCTTCTGCAATGTGTGCAGCGCTTCCGAAGAGCTGATGAGCCGTCTGGATCGCTGGACAGGCCCCATCAACATTTTGTTCTTCGTGCTTTCCGGCGCGGAGCTCGATTTAAATATTTTAAGCAACCCGCTCGTGCTGCTCATCGGCATCATTTACATCGTCTTCCGTTCGCTCGGTAAGATCTCCGGCTCTTACATCAGCTGCGCCATGACAAAGTGCAGTGACCACATCAAAAAGCATCTCGGCATCACGCTTCTGCCGCAGGCCGGCGTGGCGCTCGGCATGGCGCTCACCGCTACGTCCCTTACAGACGGCAGCATCGTGCGCAACGTCGTGCTGTTCTCCGTGCTGGTGTATGAGCTCATCGGCCCGTCTCTCACAAAGCGTTCCCTGCTTGCTGCAGGCGAAATCAAGCCCGAGGGCAAGACCAGCGCCCGCGAGGAGAACAAACCTGTAAAGCCCATTACCCTCAAGTAATTTCATAGAATACAAAACGCAGGAAGGCAAAGCGCTTTCCTGCGTTTTTTCATGCCCGATTTCATCTTGAAAACAGGGAACAAATGTGCTATTATGGTGAAAAGAAATTCTTAGGGGGCGTTTTGAGTGCGCGTTGTGATTGCGATGGATTCGTTTAAAGGCAGTTTGTCTTCCATAGAGGCAGGCAAGGCCGTGGCAGAGGGCGTACGCCGCGCAGACGGCGCAATCGAGTGCGTGGTGTGCCCTGTGGCGGACGGCGGCGAAGGCACGTCTGCAGCGCTCACAGAGGGTCTGCACGGCGAAACGGTGCGCGTGCGGGTCACGGGCCCGCTCGGCGAGAAGGTCACGGCGGAATACGGCGTCAAAGGCGACCTCGCCATATTGGAAATGGCACAGGCAGCGGGCCTGCCGCTCGTACCCCAAGATAAGCGGAACCCCATGAAAACCACCACCTACGGCGTGGGCGAAATGCTGCGCGATGCAATAAATCGCGGCTGCAAGCGGTTTATCCTCGGCATCGGCGGCAGCGCAACGAATGACGGCGGCGCAGGCATGCTGCAAGCCCTCGGGTTCGATCTTTTGGATAAAGACGGCAACCCCGTCCCGTTCGGCGCAGAGGGGCTGCGCGTGCTCGCGAAAATCGAGAACAAAAATGCCCTGCCTGCGCTCAAAAACCGCGTCATCCGCGCGGCGTGCGACGTCACAAACCCGCTGTGCGGCGAAAACGGGTGCAGTGCCGTCTTTGGTCCGCAAAAGGGTGCTACGCCCGAAAGGGTTCGCGAAATGGACGGCTATATGCGAAATTACGCCGCATTGACGAAAGAACTGTATCCCGAAAGCAATCTTGATATCCCCGGCGCAGGCGCGGAGGGCGGCCTCGGCTTCGCACTCGGCGTGTTCCTGCACGCAGAGCTCATGCCCGGCATTGAGATCGTCATGGAGGAAACGCGCTTAGAGGAAAAAATCAAAAATGCCGATTTCGTCGTGACGGGTGAAGGCAGACTGGACGCCCAAACCGCCATGGGCAAAGCGCCCGTAGGCATGGCGAAGCTTGCTAAGAAGTATCACAAGCCCGTCATCGCGTTTGCGGGTGGCATTGGAAAGGGCGCGGAAGCGTGCAACAAAGCCGGCATCACGGCGTTTTTCCCCGCCGTGCGCGGCGTGACGACATTAGACGAAGCCATGCGCCCCGAAACCGCGGCGGAAAATCTCGCCGAAAGCGCAGAGCAGGTCTTTCGGCTTCTTACCCTGCGATAAGGAGGTACGGTATGCACGATATTTGGAACCCGTGGCACGGGTGCGTGAAGTGCAGCGAGGGCTGCGCACACTGCTATATGTATTTTCTCGACAGTCAGCGCGGGCATAACGGCGCGGAAATTTACCGCACAAAAACGGGCTTTCACTATCCTTTGAGCCGCGACCGCGCAGGCAACTACAAAGTAAAAAGCGGCGAGCAGCTGCGCGTGTGCATGACGTCCGATTTCTTTTTGGAGCAGGCCGATCCGTGGCGGCGTGAAGCGTGGGAGATCATGGATCAGCGGCGGGACATTTCGTTTTTTCTGCTCACAAAGCGCCCGGAGCGCGTAGAAAAATGTTTGCCGTATAACTGGGGCGACGGTTGGGAGCACATCTTTTTCAACGTCACATGCGAAAATCAGCGCCGCGCGGATGAGCGCATTCCCATTCTGCACAGCCTGCCGTTTAAGCACAAGGGCATCATGACAGCGCCCTTGCTCGGCCCCATAGAGATTGAAAAATACCTCGCGATGGGGCAGATTGAGCAGGTTATCTGCGGCGGCGAAAACTACGACGGCGCGCGCCCGTGCGATTACGACTGGGTGCGCTCGCTGCATAGGCAGTGCGCAAACCAAAACGTCACGTTCTGCTTTATCGAGACGGGCACAAACTTCATCAAGGACGGTCGGCGGTACTTCCTGCCGAATAAGCGCGTGCAAAGCGAAATGGCGTATAAATCCGGCATATCGTATCAGGGCAAGCCGATGAAATTCAAGCTCGAAGACGATTACGGCCTGTTCGACGCCGGGCGAAAATACGAAAAATACTTCGGCCCCCAGTGCGAAAAATGCGGCAGCCGCATGATCTGCAACGGCTGCGCAAGGTGCGGTAAATGCACTGTGCTGGAGGGGAAATAGAAAAGAGGGTTTAGCTTTGTGTTGCTAAACCCTCTTGATTATTTACTCAAAGTGATTTCAAAATCACAAGGAGTAAGATTTTCACCCGCGTACTTGATTTTAAGAATGACATAACCATCAGGAATAGTTTTACAAACTGGATTACTTTTTGAGTAGTTTTCGGGATAAATGGTGATGTCTTCATAGCATTGATGTTGAACGTCGTTTGCATCATAGACAAGCAAAGAATAGAGCAGGGAAGAATTTTCATTAAATTTTGTTTCGGGTGAAAGACAGACAGATAAAAAACTGTGGTTACCGATTTCAATTTGCTCTGATTTACCGTAATAAACAGTGGTATATTCTGAATGCAACTCACAATCTGAAATCTGTAATGTTTCAGACATATTGGTGGATTTGCAGCTTGTCAAAAAGCAAAACAAGAGTAAGGTTAGAATAAAAACCGGCTTTTTCATACAGTTATTTTTCGGTATAAGTGGAAAGATTTACACCTGAAATCGACTTATTAGAACGTACTTCAACCATATAATAGCCACTTGGTGTAACTTTTACCGTAGCACTTCCACCGTTGCCAGAAAGGTTTTTGATGTAAGAATGCTGTTGGTTTCCGTTTTTGTCATAATCTGTGATTCGTAATGTAATGGTATCGCTGGAACTTTTGTTTTCAAAAACAAAAGTTGCATAAGAGCCATACCAGTTGGAAATTTTGTAATTGTTTCCAGTGTCAAGGTAAGTATAGGATGTACCGATAGAAAGATTTGTCCAGTTTCTTTGAACATTTCTGGGGGCTACAGTAGTTGAAGCGATACTGCTTGAAACCTGTGGCACCTCAGATGCGGACGTTGGCAATGCTGCTGCGGATAACATCATGGCGACGGCAAGACAGGTTGCTAAGATCTTTTTGGCTTTCATAGGTTATACCTCCTTATATTTACTACAGTAAAATTACCGTAGCATTTTTTGAAAATAAGTGTTAGACGCTCAATAGGTTACATAGCCAGTGACTTGAACAGAATTGGAAGAGTTATTTCGTATTGCTAATGTGTAGTTCCCGCGTTCACTGATGTTGATTTTGCAGTTAATCGAACCATTTGAAGCACTTACATAATGGAATTTTCCGTCTGATCCGATTAAGCCAAAATCCACACGGGCAGATGAGGGGGAATAGGATGCGTTTATAGTGACCGATTCTCCAGATTCAAGTGGAAAACTGGAACTGGCTTTTTTGGTTGTGTAGGCAGGAATAGTTATATTGAGTTTTCCAGTAGCGCGTTCTATCGTATTATACGTATTATAGGATGGCGCAGGTAATTCGGCAGCATAAGCCGATAAGTTAAAACAACTAATAATTGAAATTATCAGCATAAAGCAGCAAAGAACTTTTTTGAATTTTGTTTGATACATAGATAATTTCCTTTCTTTGAGTTTGATACCTTTAAACTAGTTTTCGCTAGTCCCATGTCAAATCAAATTCCCCATCAGTGCCATCAGGTATACTAATGCCGTTGGAAGACAAATCTTCATATTCATATTCGCAAACGGTTTCCTGTGCAATGGGTTTTGAAAATAGAAAGAATAGCAAAATTGCAAAGGAAACACCGATTAAAAAGCCTAACAATAGGACAACAATAAGATGCGCGGGACGTTCAAAGAAACGTTTCTTTATTTTAAAAAGCAGAGATTTGCGAGAGGAAAGCGGTTCGGTCGAATGTTCGGTTGATAATATCGATTTATCAAGTGATGATGTGTCGAGTGGTTCAGCTTTGGGTTCGTTTAATAAATAATCAATAGGAACTTGATAGAGCTTGCTGATTTCAATTAGACGTTTTGAAGGTGGAACACTTGTCCCCAATTCCCAGTTAGAAACAGTTTGTCTGGAAATTCCAAGCTTTTCTGCCAATTCTGATTGAGTAAAGCCGGATTTCTTCCGTAATTGATATAGTTTTTCGTATAATTCCATGTTGTCTTTCCTCGCTTTAATTCTGCACAAAATCAGCCATAATGTAAACCAAATTTAAATGGCAGATGTGCAAATTTTACTTGCGTTTGTGTTTTTTAGCGAAAAATAAGTTGTATATGCTCGGATAAAACAAAAGGGATAAGAACTTTGTCGTTCTTATCCCTGGTAATTAACCGTTTACTTCACTTTCCCCGTCTTCTTCCGTCCCGTAAAAATCGAAACGCCGAAGATGACGAAAAGCAGCAGCACCGCAAAGCACATCCAGCTCACAAACACCGCCGTGCTCTTGCCGCTGAACATATCGTAGTAGCCTTTCAGGTAAATGATGACCACAATCAGAGGCAGAATGTACTGCATGTAAAGGCGGATCCAGTGCGGGAACTTAATGCCCTCGCCTTTGTTCGCTTCCTTGAGGAAATTCTCAAAGCCCCAACCGTTTTTGCGCACGCAGAACAGTACGAACACAAGGCTGCCCAGCGGCAGCAGATTGGAAGAAACAAGGAAGTCTTCCATATCCATAATGTTGCTGCCCTCACCCAGCGGCTGAATGCCGGAAAGCACATTAAAGCCGAGAATCGCCGGCAGGGAAAGCACCGTGATCAGCACAAAGTTCACGCCCACAGCCTTTTTGCGGCTCCAACCGCCGATATCCATGAAGAATGCGAGAATCTCCTCGAACACCGCAATGATGGTCGAAAGCGCCGCAAACGACATGAAGATGAAGAACAGCGTGCCCCAAATTCTGCCGCCCGCCATATTGTTGAAGAGCGTCGGCAGCGTGATGAACAGCAGCGACGGACCCGAGCCCGGCTCCACCCCGTAGGCAAAGCACACCGGGATAATGATGAAGCCCGCCATCAGCGCAACAAACGTGTCCAGCAGCACAATGTTCACCGCTTCGCCCGTAATGCGCTTTTTGCGGTCCAGATAGCTGCCGAAGATCTCCATGGAGCCGATGCCGATGGAAAGCGTGAAGAACGCCTGCGACATCGCCGCAAACACCGCGTTGCCGAAGCCTTTCTTTGCCACTTCACCGAAGTCCGGCACAAGGTAGAACTTGATGCCTGCCGCGGCATTCGGCAAAAATGCGGAGTTCACAGCCAGCGCAATCATCAAAAGCAGCAGGGCAATCATCATGACCTTTGTCACTTTCTCAATGCCCTTTTGCAGGCCAAAGCCGCATGCACCGAACGAAATAACAATGGCGACAATCGCCCAGAACGTCAGCGTGCCCGGATTTGTCAGCATATCGCCGAACACGCCCTCTACCGCCTTGCCGTCCAAGCCGACAAACGTACCGGTTGCCTCCATAAATGCGTATTTCAGCATCCAGCCGCCCACCATGGTGTAGAACATCATCAGCAAAAAGCTGCCGAAAATGCTGATCCACTTCATGCGATGCCATTTCGTGCCCTTCGGTTCCAGTGTATCGAGCGCCTTGCCCATGCCCATGCGGCTGCCGCGGCCCACGGTGAATTCGCACACCATAATGGGCAGACCCAGCGCCACAAGGAACACAAGATACATCAGGATGAATGCCGCGCCGCCGTATATGCCGGTAATGTATGGGAATTTCCACACATTGCCGATGCCGATGGCGCACCCGGCCGAAACTAAAATAAATCCCAACCGAGAACCGAATTTTTCTCTTTCTTTCATACGTTTTCCTCCCAAAATTTTTTCCCCTGCATATTTTAAAGAACGCATTTTTGCGTTCTAATCGGGCGAGGTTATGTGCGGAAAGCGTTTCTTTGCCGCACAACTTCATAGAACATCACGGTCGCCGCAATATTCCTCACTGCATGTTTTTCAGCATGGCGACCGCATCCCGCACGTATTCCGAGAGCGTCTTGTCCTGTACGCCCACTACGCTTACGGAGCAGCGGTTGACGGGAATCAGGATTTTCTTAGCAACGCATTCAGAAACGGCCGCCGCCATTTTCGGCGTGATCTCGCCCCAAAGCGCGTTTGCTAAAATAATGCCGATGGGTCCCACGATGACGTCTGCCCACGTGCAGTTTACCACAACGGGGTTTTCGCCCGTGGCGGCAGCGTCCGCACCGGCGCGCAGCATGGCGCTTGTGGCAAGGCTGTTCGTGCCCACGGCAACGACTTCCGCGTCCGGCATGTTCTTTTTAATCTGGTCGGTCAGTGCTGCGCCCATTTTGCCGCCCTGACCGTCAATCACGAGTATTTTCATCAAAATCAACCCTCCGTAGGTTCGTTTGTGTCGCCGTCCAAAACGGCGGAAACGGGCAGTTCGCCGTACATCAGCGACGTGCAGTTGATCTGCATATCGCCCACGGTGACGGGCTTGCCGTCCGAATACACCTCAAGATTAGAAAGCGTCATGCCCGCAGCTTCATAAAATGCACGGAACGTCTTTGCAATGGCTTCCAGAGAAGACGTGGAGCTGGCGGAGTCTAAATATTCCTGCAAAGCGCCGGAAAACTGCAAACGCACCTCCAGCATTTCGCCGCTCTTCATCGTGGAGACAACCTCGCCGTCTTTAATGTAGTCGAGCGCGTCCAGCGTCACATCCTCCGGAAATGCGCCCTTTTCCGCCATTTTCTGCACGAGCACCGCACCGTCTGCGGGCAGACTTTTGTAGCTGTACTGGTCAAGGCCGCTGTCGCTCGGCACAAAAATCGAAAGCGACATGTTCACGGCTTCGCGCGTGTCTTCGGAAGCGGTCGGCTCCGGAGTCAGCGTCACGTGGCTCACTTCGCTTTCCGCGGCGGACGAGACCGGCGTGTCGCTTTCTAAAATCACGTCCGGCGTGCGCACGTATTTCGTGCCGAACCACCCCGCGCGTACGGCGACAACGCACAATAAACAGATTACGATGACGCCTACGGCCGCAAACGGCATGGCGCGGTCTACATTGCGCTTCAGACGCTTTGCGCGGCTGTTCGCGGTAAAATGCGGGTCTTTCGATTCATTCAAAACAGAATAATACACGCGGTGCAGAAGATCGTCCGGCGTTTCCAGGGTTTCTACCCATTCGCGCAGGTCGTCCTCGCTCATGTTCGCGGCTTTTTTGGCTTTTGCCAGCTGATTTTGCACGGCAGAAGCGGATTTCCCGGTCACGCGGCCGATAAAGCGCGTGTTGTCACCTGCACCGTAGTGCAGCGCCACCGCCGTCAGCAACGTGTAATGCAGGCGTAAAATGTCGCAGAGCTCTTTCGGCGTTTCAAACGGCATGTCTTTTGAGCGCTGTGCAATCTGCTCGTCCGTCAGTTTTTTTCGAATTTTCTGTGCATAATAGTCCATGCATGTCTTGTGCGCTGTGCGCAGCACCCAAAGACGCTCCTCGCCTTCGCTTTTAAAGGTTTGCGTGTCTAAAAAGTACTGCATAAATACATCGGAAAGCAGCGTAAGCGTCTCTTTGCCGCTTTTTGTGTGCATATAACAGATGCGGAACGCGTCGTCGCCAAAGCGCATCACGGCGCTTTGCAGGGCGGTTTCACTTCTTGTCTGCGGTTTTGCCATTTGCATCGTTTCCTTTCTCCGAGATGAGTTTGCGGCGGCGACGTTCTGTTTTCAGGTCGGAAACATCGCGGTTGATGCCGCTGTGCTGCAGCCACATGGCGATCTCGCCGCCGATGAGCAAAATAAACATGCAGGCGTACAGCCATACCATTAAAATGACCAAAGCGGCAAGGCTGCCGTAGATGGTGGCGTAGTTTGCGAAGTTCTCCACGAAAACGGAGAAGAAAAACGAGAATAAGACCCACCCGGCAGAAGCCAGCGCTGCGCCGAAAAACGCGTTGCGCAGGGATACCTGCTTGCGCGGAATGGCAATGAACATCAACCAGAAAAAGAACAGCAGCAGGACATAGGACATGATGGGCTTAAAGCGGTTGATGAGCGTCGGGAACGCCGGCGGCATCACCGTGATGAGCCATTCATACAGCATGTCGCCGAAGACCATCAGACCCATGCTGACAAGCAGCGTCATGACGAACACGACCGTATATAAAATGGCTAAAATACGCATAAAAATATAGTTGTGGTTTTTGGAAACGTCAAAAACGGAGTAAAGCCCCTTGATCAGCGCCACCATAGCCGTGGAAGCGGACCAAACGCAGGTGATAGCCGTCATGGAAATGAGCGTCTGCGGCGCGTGCACCTCTTGAAATAAGTAACTGACAACTTCTTCCACCGGCGGCGGGAGCATTTGAACGAATGCCACGAGAAGCGAGGTGTCTTCAAACCGAATGACCTGCAAAAGGGCCAAAATCAGCATGAGGAACGGAATGAATGAAATGAGGATCCAGAACGAAACCTGCGCCGCGTAGGAATCGATGGCGTCGTTATTCAGTTTTTCATAAAACCAGCCGAAGTGCTTTTTCAGCAGAATTTTCACGGCGCTTTCTCCCTTCTCACGCTTTCCTTATGTCTTATCGCGCAATTTGAGAACAGTATAACACAGAAATATAGAATTTTCCAGTGAAAAAGCACTTGACAAAAGAAAAAATGTGTATTATAATAAACTACGCTACATTATAGAGCAGATATGGCGGCATAGCTCAGTTGGCTAGAGCATTCGGTTCATACCCGAAGTGTCGATGGTTCGAATCCATTTGCCGCTACCATCTGGCCCGGTGGTCAAGCGGTTAAGACACCGCCCTTTCACGGCGGTAACACGAGTTCGATTCTCGTCCGGGTCACCAAATAAACCGTACTGATTTTTCAGTGCGGTTTTTTTCTTTGCTCTTTTGCCGCAGGCAAGCGAAAAAGCGGCAGTGGGAATGCGGCGCACCTTTTAACCTATCCCGAGGGGAGTGCGTTTCTTGCCGAAAAAGGTTATTTTGCATCAGATAATAATGAAAGTTTCGGCAAAAAAAAAGCGTCGGAAAAAAGTAAAAACGATGCTTTTGCATGCAAAGAATGCAGCGCAAAAGCAGCTTCGCTTGCGGATTTCGGAATAGACGGAGTTGAATTTTCGCAGCGGTCTGGTGTGCTTGCCATGCAGTGTGTTCCGGGGTGTGATTATAATTTTAATGTAAGCGAAAAAAAAGCGGTTATTCTGCGCCCTTATCACAGCGGAACTTTAAACACCGCAAGCTTGGATTTTCAGAAATTCTGTGCCGCCTGCAAGGAAAAAAACATTCCCGTTTTTGCGGTTTCTGTTCCGGCGGGCGATATTTACGAAAGCTCCTGTGCTTTTGATTTTCTCGGAATAATCCCGCTTGATTTAACCTTTTCAAATGCATATAT
>OGOH01001276.1_pt1 | contig 18059 bp, 17 predicted proteins | sample 1552571 | NCBI WGS metagenome assembly OGOH01 (sample SAMEA2580170, study PRJEB22360) | human gut metagenome | biome: human gut; feature: human-associated habitat; material: faeces | place: Denmark | collected 2008/2010
AGCGCGCACGCCGTTCCGGCGTGACGGCCATCGTCCAGCCCGGCGGCTCCATCCGCGACCAGCAGGTCATCGACACCTGCAACAAGTACGGCATCGCCATGGCCTTCTGCGGCCTGCGGCTGTTCCATCACTAAGAGAAGGTGTAAAAATGAGCAAAAAAATTCTGGTGGTTGGCGGCGGCGGCCGCGAGCACGCCATCATCAAGGCCCTGAAAAAGAGCCCCGACTGCGGCGAGATCTGGTGCGCACCGGGCAACGGCGGCATTGCGGCGGACGCCGAGTGCGTGGCCATTAACGCGATGGACATTGACGGCGTTGTGGATTTCGCGAAGAAAAACGCAGTTGACCTTGTGTTTGTTGCGCCGGATGACCCGCTTGCGGCCGGTATGGTAGATGCGCTCGAAAAAGAGGGGATCCGTGCATTCGGACCGCGCGCGAATGCGGCCATCATCGAGAGCAGCAAGGTGTTCTCGAAAAATCTGATGAAGAAATACGGTATTCCGACGGCGGATTATGCGGTGTTCTCCGACCCGAAAGAGGTCGTAGAGTACGTGGAAAAGCGCGGCAAGTTCCCGGTTGTCATTAAGGCAGACGGCTTGGCGCTCGGCAAGGGTGTTATCATCGCGCAAAACTTTGACGAGGCGAAGGATGCCGTGCACACCATCATGGAAGACAAGGTGTTCGGCGCTTCCGGCAACAACGTTGTTGTGGAGGAATTCCTGACCGGCCCGGAGGTTTCCGTGTTGGCATTTACGGACGGCAAGACGCTGCGCCCGATGGTGTCCTCTAAAGACCACAAGCGTGCACTGGACGGCGACAAGGGCCTGAACACCGGCGGCATGGGTACCATCAGCCCGAACCCGTATTACACGAACGAAATTGCGGACGAGTGTATGAAAACCATCTTCTTGCCGACCGTCAAAGCGATGCAGGCAGAGGGCAGACCGTTTAAGGGCTGTTTGTACTTCGGTCTGATGCTGACCCCGGACGGCCCGAAGGTCATTGAGTACAACGCGCGCTTCGGCGACCCGGAGACGCAGGTCGTGCTGCCACGCCTCAAGACCGATTTTGTGGACGTCATCAACGCGGTCATCGACGAGAAGCTCGACGAGCTTGAGATTGAATGGATTTCGGAAGCGTGCGCGTGCGTCGTGATGGCGAGCGGCGGCTACCCGCAGTCTTACCCGAAGGGACTGGAAATTACCGGTCTTGACGAAAACGGTCAGGCGGAAGGCGTAACGGTGTACCATGCCGGCACGAAGCTTGAAAACGGTAAGCTGCTGACGAACGGCGGCCGCGTGCTTGGTGTGACCGCGACGGCTAAAACGCTGGACGAAGCGCTCGAAAGGGCGTATGCAGCTGTGGAGAAAATCCATTTTGACGGTGCGCATTACCGTCATGACATCGGCAAAACGAAATAACCGAATATACGAGTATAAAAGAATGAGCCTTGTTCCGAAAAGTGAACGAGGCTCGTCCTTTTATTTTGAGTTCTTATCAAAGAATATGCTTGAATTTATGGTTTATATACAGTGTAACGAATAGAGTTAGAAATTCTGCCGCCGGCATGGCGAGCCATACACCGTTGAGTTGCAGATAATTCGGAAGAAAATACAGAAAAAGGAGAAGCAATATGAATGATCTCAGCAGTGTAATAATGGCAGAATAATGACCTTTTCCATAAGAAGTTAACCGAATTGTGGCGTAGATGTTGAAACCGGAAAAAAGATAACCAATTCCGTAAAGTCGCATTCCGTTTAATGCGAGTGAAAAAACCGTTGTTTCCGGCTCAGTAAAGCAGGAAACAGTCAGAGGAGATGTGCAATAAGCGACAATATATAGAATTAGAGGTGCAACAATAAAGAAACAGCGGGCATAGTTTTCCAGCTTTTTGCATATGTGATCGGACTTATTTCCGTATGCATAACTCAAAAGCGGCGATACCCCGGAAGCGTAACCAAAATAAATGCCGATGAACAGAAATTGCAGGTACATAATTATAGATACAGAAGCAATTCCGTCTTCACCCGCAAAAGAAAGCGCGGCTCGATTAAAAATAACAGTGGTGATAGCGATGGCGATTTGGTCAATAAATTCTGAAAACCCGTTAACAGCACACCGAAACCCTGTTTTGAATTTCAAATGTTTGAAAGTTGGTATCAGGCTTGTGTTACGGCACGGAAAATAAAGTATGCCGAAGATAACAGATAAGAAAAGTCCGAATAAAGTTGCTAATCCGGCACCCAAAACTCCCATTTTCATTTGTGCGACAAAAATATAATCTAACAGAATATTGGATATGCCGCCGGATATTGAAAGAAAAAAGCTGTACCCGGGCGAACCCGACATGCGGATAAAGTAGGTGAGCAGTTCTTTGCCGATGACCGCAGGAACGCCAATGAGCCAGATCAATGCATATGTTTTGCAATCGTCCAAAATCAGCGGGGTGGCACCGAGAAAAGTCAGAACCCGAGATAAATTAAAAGCAATAGCAAGTGAAACTGTGGTTCCGATAGCAAGAGAGAAAATAATGCTGAGTGTGAATTCTTGATTTGCTTGCTCGTTGTTTTTAGCGCCCGCAGAAATGGCAGCTAAGCTGCTTCCGCCGGTGGCAAACATTAATGCAATACCGGTAAGGACGTTTACAATGGGATATACAATGTTAATGGCTGCCAATGCGTTTGTTCCGACATATTTGGAAACGAACATACCATCTACAATCGTATACAGCGTATTGAATAGCGTTGTCAAATAGGTTGGAAGAACAAACAGCAGAATTTTACGGAAACGAATATCGTTTTTAGCAAAAAAGACAGATGAACTATTCATATTGGTACCTCCATGCTTTACAGTATAAAGCTTAAAGATACTTGAATGTCAAGGATTTGTTTGTTATAATTATTGAAACTGTGTTCCGGAGGATTTTTAGGTGAAAGACGGATTTCAAATCAATGAAATATCAAAGTTCTTTAATGTTCCAGCTTCAACGCTGCGCTATTGGGAAGAGATGGGGGTGCTGGCTGCCAAAAAGAACCCGGAGAATGGATATCGTATATACACAGTGTCGGATTTGATGACGATTTCGGATATTCTTTTTTATAAAAACCTTGGTATCCCGCTTAAAAAAATTCGGGACATGGAGAAAATGGATTTGCAGGCACATCAGGATTTGTGTGTGCAACAAGCAAAAACAATCCGGCAGCAGCAATTGGCTTTAGAACAGAGAATGAAAAAGCTTCAGTTTCATATTGAAGCTTTAGAGATGATCTGCAAACTGCAAGAGCGTCCATATACGGAAGAAAAAGTCGATGCGGACTGTATTGTACCTTTTGAATTGATAGAAATCGAGAAACTGAAAAGATATATTCAAAACCCATACGTTTATTCGAGAGTTCAACATTCTTCTTGTATGGAACAGGAACAGAGAGGCCTGAGTGTTACGTGCAGCCGTAAAGAAGTTGAGAATTACAAAAATACACTTTGGAAAAACAATGGTGGCAAGTATGTCGTTTGTTTGATGAAAGAGGAAATTGCGGACGGATATCCGAATGATTTAGAGATACATCTTGCGGAAATTCAAAGGATATATAAAACAGGGTATGTTATCAGCCGCTTTTTAACGTGCGCGCAGGAAAACGGGAAAACGTATGACTTTTACAAAACGTATATTGAAATCTTATAAACGGAAAAGCTCCGGCTGCGAACGGTACATTCGGCAGCCGGAGCTTTTGCAAATTGGAGGTTATGAAGTTAAATTCGTCCTATTCGAGTTCAAAAGCGCCGGTATAGAGGCGGTAATATGTACCCTTTTGGGCGATGAGGTCGCGGTGGCTGCCACGTTCGATGATGTGGCCGTGGTCGAGCACCATGATGACGTCGGAGTTCTGGACCGTCGATAGGCGGTGCGCGATGACAAACACGGTGCGGCCTTTCATCAAGGCGTCCATGCCGGACTGCACGATGGCTTCCGTGCGGGTATCGATGGAGGATGTCGCTTCGTCGAGAATCATGACGGGCGGGTCTGCAACGGCGGCGCGGGCGATGGAAATGAGCTGGCGCTGGCCCTGTGAGAGGCCGCTGCCGTCGCCGGAAAGAACGGTGTCATAGCCCTGCGGCAGCATACGAATGAAGCCGTCGGCGTTTGCGAGCTTTGCGGCGGCGATGCACTCTTCGTCCGTGGCATCGAGCTTACCGTAGCGAATATTCTCCATAACGGTGCCGGTGAACAGGTTGACGTCCTGCAAAACCACGCCGAGGGAACGGCGGAGATCCGGCTTCTTGATCTTCGTGATGTTGATGCCGTCATAACGGATTTTGCCGTCAGAAATGTCATAGAAGCGGTTGATGAGGTTTGTGATGGTCGTTTTGCCTGCGCCCGTTGCGCCGACGAACGCGACCTTCTGGCCGGGCTCTGCGTAAAGCGTGATGTCATGCAGGACGGTCTTCTCCGGGGTATAACCAAAATCGACGTCCTCAAGCTCTACGTGACCGGTGAGCTCCGTATAGGTGACCGTGCCGTCCTTATGCGGGTGCTTCCATGCCCAAAGGCCGGTGTGCTTGTCGGTTTCGGTGAGCACGCCGTTTTTCTTTTCGGCGTTGACGAGCGTGACGTAGCCCTCGTCCTTTTCGCTCTCGGCATCGAGCAGAGAGAAGATGCGGGAAGCGCCTGCCATAGCCATGATGATGGACGAGATCTGCTGCGTGACCTGGCTGATCGGCATAACGAAGCTGCGGGAGAGCTGTAAGAATGATGCGATGCCGCCGAGCGTCATGACACCCATGCCGGTGAGTGTCAGGTTCGGTACGCCTGCAAGTGCGAGACCGCCGCCAAGCACGGCGATGAGCACGTAAAGGAAATAGCCGAGTGCGTTCATGATGGGGCCGAGGATGTTTGCGAACTTATTGGCTTCGGAAGCGTTTGTGAAGAGGTCGTCGTTTCGTTTGTCGAACTCGACCTTTGTTTTGTCTTCGTGGCAGAAGACCTTGATAACCTTCTGGCCGTTGATCATTTCTTCGATGTAGCCGTTCACATTGCCGAGGGATTGCTGCTGGCGAACAAAATAGCTGCCGCTTTTTGCGGTGACCTTGCCGACGATTTTGAACATGACAAAGAGGAACGCGATCAGGAACAGGGTGAGCCAAATGCTGAGCGTCAGCATAGAACAGAACACGGAAACGACCGTGAAGATGGAGGAAAGCGTCTGCGGAATGCTTTGGGAAATCATCTGGCGCAGGGTGTCCGTATCGTTTGTGTAGAAGCTCATGATGTCGCCGTGGGTGTGCGTATCAAAGAACTTGATGGGCAGCGTCTGCATGTGCTCGAACATCTCGTCACGAATTTTCTTTAACGTGCCCTGTGAAACAACTGCCATGGTGCGGTTGTAGAACAGCGTAGAGAACGCGCCGATGACGTAAATGACTGCCATTTGGAGCAGCGCATACAGAAGGCCGCTGAAGTTCGGATTGGATTCGAGCAGGAGTGGGGAGATGTAATCATCAATGAGGGATTTTAAAAACAGGGAGGACATGACGCTTGCGAAAGCGCTCACCGCAATGCAGATGAACACGAACACAAGGTGCAGCCTGTACGGTTTCATATAGGAAAGCAGGCGGAATAAGGTCTTCTTATCGAGCTGCTTCATGCTTTCTTTCATGGAGAGTCTGGGACCATTAGGACGCGGTGGCATTGTCAGGATCTCCTTTCGTCTGGGATTCATAAACTTCGCGGTAGATCGGGCTTGTTTGCATGAGCTCGTCATGCGTGCCGCAGCTGACGATCTTGCCGTCATCTAAGACAAGGATCATATCGGCTCCCTGTACGGAGGCGATGCGCTGGGCGATGATGATCTTTGTCGTGTTCGGGATCTCCTTTGCGAACGCGCCGCGGATAAGCGCATCCGTGCGGGTATCGACCGCGCTGGTGGAGTCGTCCAGAATGAGAATCTTTGGTTTTTTTAGCAGCGCACGCGCGATGCAGAGGCGCTGCTTCTGACCGCCGGAGACATTCGTGCCGCCCTGCTCAATGTAGGTATCGTAGCCTTTAGGGAAGGTTTGAATGAAGTCATCGGCCTGTGCGAGCTGACAGGCATGGTGGATCTCCTCGTCGGTGGCATTTTCATCGCCCCAGCGCAGGTTGTCTTTGATGGTGCCGGAGAACAGGACGTTCTTTTGCAGCACCATGGCGACATCGCCGCGGAGGGTATCCAGGTCGTATTTGCGGACGTCGATGCCGCCGACCTTGACCGCGCCGAGATCAACATCGTACAGGCGCGAGATGAGCTGTACGAAGCTCGATTTGGAGGAGCCGGTACCGCCGATGACGCCGACTGTGGCGCCTGCCGGAATGTGCAGGTTAATATCGGAAAGTACGGGCTTGCCCTCTGTGCCGTGACGATAGCTGAACTGGACATGCTCGAAATCGATGCTGCCGTCCGGAACGCTCTTTACGGCATTTTCGGGGGTGGTGATGTCCGGGGTCTCGTTGAGCAGCTCAACGACACGCTCGCCGGAGGTACGGGACATGGTGAGCATGACGAATATCATAGAGAGGCCCATGAGGCTCATGAGAATCTGCGTGGCGTAAGACAGTAGGCTCAGAAGCTCGCCGGTGGAAAGACCGGTCGCTGCGTCACCGCCGCAAGCAACAATGGTGCGTGCGCCGAACCAGGAGAGCAGGAGCACCGCCGCGTACATGCAAAGCTGCATCAGTGGAGCGTTCCATGCGAGCTGCTGCTCGGCTTTTTTGAAGTCCTTATAGATATTTTCGGAAATGGCGGTGAACTTCTTATTTTCGTGATCTTCACGGACAAAGGACTTTACCACGCGGATGCCGTGCAGATTCTCCTGCACAACGCTGTTCAGTTTATCATAAGTTCTGAACACGCGCTCGAAGATCGGGTGCGTTCTCGTCATGATGAAGTACAGGCCGAGAACGAGCACCGGGATGATGGCAAGGAAGATAAGCGAGAGCTTGGCGTCGATGCCGAATGCCGCGACAAGCGAGAAAATCGCCATAAGCGGGCTGCGTACCGCCATGCGGATGATCATTTGGTAAGTGTTTTGCAGATTCGTGACGTCTGTTGTCAGACGCGTGACGATACTTGCGGTGGAAAACTTATCGATGTTTGAGAATGAATAATTCTGCACCTTGTAGAACATGTCGTGGCGCAGGTTGCGGGCAAAGCCACTGGAGGCAATGGCTGCGAATTTACCGGAAATGGCACCGCAGAAAAGCTGACCCAGTGCGGAGAGCAACAGGACAATGCCCATTTTGACAATGTACCCCATATCGCCCATGTCAATGCCGTAATCGATGAGATTCGCCATTAAAAGCGGGATGATGACCTCGAAGGCGACCTCACCGCTGATGGTGACCATGGCCAATATGGAATTCTTTTTCTGTTCGCGGATGCTTTCCATCAGTTTTTTAACCATCTGCACCGCTCCTTTCTTTCTTTTGCTGCTTTTCGGCAAAGGCAGCATCTACATTTATTTTTGCGCGCCGTAAATAAGTGAGCATGGTTTCTTTTTCATTTTGCGTGAAGCCTTTCGTTAAAACGGCTTCCATTGCTTCGTGGTCGGCGCGGATATCGGCCAAAAGGTTTTCTGACTTTTCCGTCAGGGTCAGACGACGCAGGCGGGCGTCCGTTTCGCCGGTGTGGCGCTCCACAAAACCGTTTCGCACAAGCATATCCACCACTTTGGAGGCGGTGGAACGCGTAATGCCGAAGCGGCGCTCAATATCGCGCAAATACACGGGCCCGTCTTTGTGATCGGCGATGAACTGGATGACCCATGTGTTTGTGCCGGTGAGGTTTTCATGTTCCTTTTTATGGGAATACGTATCAATATACCGGCGCATGGTGGTATCCAGCACATGCAATGCATGGCCGATGGGCTCTTTTTCGTGATCGTGCATTGTTACCATCCTTTCATCTGTTTTCGCGGGGAGAAGGCCCCGCCGTACAGCAAAATCGAATCTGCTCCTATATAAACAATCATGCGCTTAATTGTTTACTCTGGCATATATTATAATCACTTGAAAGTTTGTTGTCAACAGGAAATTAAAAATCTTTTTTGCGGGGTGTTTTCATCTTAGGCGGAATGTGCTAAAATAAAACACAGTGAACCGATGTGCCGCAAATTCGGACGGCGAATGAATCGATGAAAGGAAAGCCCCGAGGGTGTGGGCGGTGTATGATATATGAATAAGAAAGTGAAATTGGCGTTTGTTTTGGCAGGAATCGGCCTCTTTGCGGCGGCTGCGCTGCGCTGCGTGCAGATGCTCTGCTTTTTTGATTATGACACGGGCTTTGTGACGGACAGCGGACTGTTGACGTATATTTACTGCGGTGCGGCGATCGGCGTATCGCTTCTCTGCATGCTTTTGTGCCGTGTGGACAAAAAGCTTTGCGCGCGCATAGAGACGAAAAGAAATGTGGCGGCGGGTGCTTCTGCGCTTCTGATGTGTGTATTTTTGTTTTTGTGTGCGGCAGCGCTTCTGCGGGACTTTTACTTATACCGCAACAATCAGCCGACCTACTTTGTGCAGGCTTCGCATGTGACGACGCATTTGCCGTTTGCGGTCTTAACGTTGCTTTTCGCGATCGTTTCTCTCATTTTTGCCATTATATGGCTGACGGGTGAGGGCTTTCCGAGCGGCACGGGCGAGCTTTGGGCCATCGGCTCTATTTGGGGCATTTCGTATATGATCGTGACGTTCATGACGTATTCCGCTGTGGCGACGACGGAGGAGAATATCTTTACCGTGGGTGGCGGTGCGATGATGCTGCTGTTCCTGCTTTCCGAAGGCAAGCTGCTCTCCGGCGCGGGCGGCAAAAAGGCGCTGCGCAGCACGTATGTGTTCGGCCTGCCGGCGGCGGTGCTTTGGATGACGTATGTGATCTCGAACACAGTGCTCATCATTGCGGGGCGCGGGTATGCGACGGAGATGCCGTATGTGATCCAGCTTGCGATGCTGTGCCTTTCTGTTCACAGCCTTTGCCTGCTGCTTACGGTGAGCGGGCAGCGCGTTTCTGCGAAAGCGGAGAGCAATTTAGAAGAAAATGCTTTAAAAGACACGGGAAACGCGTAAATTTTCTGAAAATTACGGAAAAAGTTTGCATTTTTAGCAGTTAGCCCTTGTAAAATCCTGCGAAATGCTATAAAATAGAATTGCAAATTATGCATCCACAATTATCAGGAGGTATACAATCATGGCAGTTAAAGTTGCAATCAATGGTTTCGGCCGTATCGGCCGTCTGGCGTTCAGACAGATGTTCGGCGCTGAGGGTTATGAGGTCGTTGCGATCAACGATCTGACGAAGCCCTCCATGCTGGCTCACCTGCTCAAGTATGACACCGCACAGGGCGGTTACTGCGGCAAGATCGGCGAAGCTCTCCACACGGTTTCCGCTGACGACGAGGCTAACACCATCACAGTTGACGGCAAGACCCTGAAGATCTACGCTGAGAAGGACGCTAAGGACCTTCCGTGGGGCGAGATCGGTGTTGACGTTGTTCTCGAGTGCACCGGCTTCTACACCTCTAAGGCTAAGAGCCAGGCTCACATCGACGCAGGCGCAAAGAAGGTCGTTATTTCCGCTCCGGCAGGCAACGATCTCCCGACGATCGTTTACAGCGTAAACGAGAAGACCCTGACGGCTGATGACACCATCATCTCCGCTGCTTCCTGCACCACGAACTGCCTCGCTCCGATGGCGAAGGCACTGAACGATTATGCTCCGATCCAGAGCGGCATCATGAGCACGATCCACGCTTACACCGGCGACCAGATGATCCTCGACGGCCCGCACAGAAAGGGTGACCTCCGCCGTGCACGTGCCGGCGCTGCTAACATCGTTCCGAACTCCACGGGCGCTGCAAAGGCTATCGGCCTTGTTATCCCGGAGCTGAACGGTAAGCTCATCGGTTCCGCACAGCGTGTTCCGGTTCCGACCGGTTCCACCACCATCCTCACCGCTGTTGTTAAGGGCGCTGACGTAACCGTCGACGGCATCAACGCAGCTATGAAGGCAGCTTCCTCTGAGAGCTTCGGCTACAACTGCGATCCGATCGTTTCTTCCGATGTTATCGGCATGAGATTCGGTTCCCTGTTCGATGCTACCCAGACGATGGTCTCCAAGATTGCTGACGACCTCTATGAGGTTCAGGTCGTTTCTTGGTACGACAACGAGAACTCCTACACCAGCCAGATGGTCAGAACCATCAAGTACTTCGCTGAGATCTAATTTCGGCTTAGGCGCTGGAAAAATCAGGTGTTTTGACGCTGCATCATGCAGCAAAAGACTGAATTGATTTTCGCACCCTTTCTTCCGTGGTTCATGGAGGAAAGGGTGTTTTTTATCCGAAATACGTACACACGGCAAAGAAAGGCAGGGAAAATATGAGAGAACTGCACACAGAAAGACTTTTACTGCGCACGCCGCGGGAGAGAGATGCGGCGGAGATCATGGCCATACACAACAGCGCTTTCGTAATGAAAAACAACGTAATGGAAGTGTTTGATAAAGAGCAGATGGTTCATTTGATTCATAGGGAAATCGATTATGAAGACACATGGTATATGGAGCGAAAAGAGGACGGCGCTTTGCTTGGTATGATTGCGGTGGAGGAGGACGGCGTTCGGTTCGATGTGCGCTCGAGATGTCTTTCGTATTATCTCGGGGAGCAATATACGCGGCAGGGCTATATGAAAGAAGCACTGCGGGCTGTGCTGCATGAACTATTCACCGAAGAAGATCTGGAAGTTGTAGCAGCGCGTGTTTTCACGGGGAATATTGCTTCGGAAAAGTTGCTGAGATCCTTGGGGTTTGTGTATGAAGGGTGTATCCGCCGCTGCGTGCGTACGTCAGAAAGCGAAATCCGCGACGACATGCAGTTTTCGCTACTGCGGGAGGAATATTTCGAGGCGGAAAAATAATTTTTGCAAAAAAGCTTGACTTAGAGTATACTTTAAGTTGTAAGATATAGGAAGCAAAATGCTTGGAATTTTTTACATAAGGAGTATGAGTAAAATGTCTGAAAAGAAATTAGGCTTCGGCCTCATGCGTCTGCCGTCTCTGGACCCGAACGACCCGGGCAAGATTGACATTGAGCAGGTCAAGAAAATGGTGGATACGTTCATCGAGCGCGGCTTCACGTATTTTGACACGGCGTGGATGTACTGCGCATTCAAGAGCGAAAACGCCGTGAAGGAAGCACTTGTTTCCCGCCACCCGCGCGACAGCTTCACGCTGACGACGAAGCTGCATTCGGCGTTCGTGAATTCGTTTGAAGACCGCGACCGCATTTTTAATGAGCAGATGGAAAAGACGGGCGTAACGTATTTTGATTACTACCTCATCCACGACATCAACAGCCACAGCATTGAGACGTACAATAAGTTCGATTGCTTCGGCTGGATCCGCGACAAGAAAGAAAAGGGCCTTGTAAAGCACATCGGCTTCTCGTTCCACGACGGCCCGGAGCTGTTGGACGAAGTGCTGACCGCGCACCCGGAGTTTGAGTTTGTGCAGTTACAGCTCAACTACCTCGACTGGGAAAGCGCCGGTGTGCAGTCCAGAAAATGCTATGAAGTTGCCGAAAAGCACGGCGTGCCGGTATTCGTCATGGAGCCGGTGAAGGGCGGCACGCTCGCAAACGTGCCGGAAGAAGTGACGAAGCTGTTTAAGGACTATAATTCAGAAGCTTCCGTACCGTCTTGGGCAATTCGTTTCGCAGCGAGCCTGCCGAACGTGAAGATCGTTCTTTCCGGCATGAGCGATATGGACCAGCTTTTGGACAACACCTCGTACATGCAGGATTTTAAGCCGCTGAACGATGAGGAAAAAGCGCTCATCAAAAAGGCGACGGACATCATCAACGCGAGCATCGATATTCCGTGTACGGGCTGTTCGTACTGCACGGACGGCTGCCCGATGCAGATTGCAATCCCGAAGTATTTCTCGCTGTACAACGCCGATATGCAGGAGCTGCGCGGCAGGGGAATCTCTCCGGACGAGGGCTGGACGCCGCAGAGCGAGTATTACGAGAACGTCGCAAAGCACTTCGGCAAAGCGAGCGCGTGCATTCAGTGCGGCCAGTGCGAGGGTGTATGTCCGCAGCATTTGCCGATCATCGAGCACTTGCAGACGGTCGCAAAACATTTTGAGAGAGAGTAAACACAAGACTTTCTATAACGATAGTTAAAAGTTTCGCCCGCCTATTGAGAAAAAGGCGGGCGAAACTTTTACGTTGCAAACTGTGCTTTACAGCGGCAGATATGGCAATATGAGTTCACACACAAGCACGGTGGCGCTGGCGATAATGGCGACGGTGAGCAGGCTTTTACCGCGGAATGCTAAAATCAAAGCGGCGGCAAAGCCGAGCGCGGCGCTGATGGCGCTGCCGGTGGCAGTGAGAATTGCCGGGAAGGTCATGGCGGAAAGCGTGGCGTACGGCACATAATAGAGAAACGAGCGCAGTGTGCGGTTCGTGATCTTGCGGCGGATGAGCGTCAGCGGCAGGATACGGGTAAGATACGTAAAGGCCGCGCCTGCAAAAATGTAAAGGAAAACCTCAACTCTCATGCGGCATCTCCTTTTCCGGTTCTGCGGGCTCATCCGGGATGGGGAACAGCAGCGCTGCACCGCCTGCGGTGATAAGCGTGATGATAATGATGCGGAAGCCCGAGGAAATGTTGCACAGCACCGGCAGATACGTGAACAGTGCGGAAAGCACCATGGAAAGGACGACCACACCGGCGACGACGCGGTTCTCTTTTGCAGGCGGCAGGATGATGGCAATGAACATACCGTAGATCGCGATGCCGAGCGCGTTCGTCAAAACGGCCGGCAGAATGTTGCCCGCCGCCGCGCCGAGTGCCGTGCCGAGCACCCAGCCCGGAATGGCGACAGCGATGAGCCCATAGCTGTAAAACGGTGAGAGAGGTTCCCTTTGGCTGACGCTGACGGCGAAGATCTCATCCGTCATGCCGTAGGCGATGCCGAGGCGGTGCCCAAGGGGCAGGCTCGGCGAGAGCCTTTGCGAGAGCGCACACGACATGAGAAAATACCGCAGGTTGATGATGAGCTGCGTGAATGCGAGCTCGATGAGCGACGCGCCCGATGCGATGATGGCGAGTGCTGCGAATTGCCCGGCGGAGGTGACGTTTAGGGCGGAGAGCACGGAGGCTTCAAACACCGAAAGTCCGATGCCTGCGGCCTGAATGCCAAACGCGAACGAAACGGCAAAGTACCCGAAGCAAATGGGCATGCCGTCTTTGAGTCCGCTTAAAAAATACTGTTTTCTGGTCATGATGACCTTCTCCTTCTTTGCTGCCGCACCCAAATGCGGCAAAATTTGCAAAATACAACCATTTCCAAAAGAAAAGCACAGAAAAAGGTGTGTAAAGTATGAAAAAAGGCGGTTTTCACCGCCTTGAAATGGGCATAAAAAACCCCGCCCGACCGTAACGTGCTCTCAATAACCTGCTACGTAATAAGCAGGTGGGTGCCCTCCCGCAGGTTTCGCGCTCCCTTCTTCCGGTATCCGGTCAAGCCGGGCCGGGAGGTCTGCAGTCCGCCTGCGGAGCCGAGCTCCCTAAAAGTTGAGTGTAGGGTTATTTTGCACGGTCCGCGCATCGGGCAGGTGTCTTTACATGATCTTGAACGGGGAAAGAAGATTACTCCTCTTCTTCCTCCATAGCCTGTGCATAGCGGGTCTCGAAAATTTCGGCGAGCTTATCCAGCAGGTCGTCGTCTTCGATCTCGCAAAGCTGCTCTTCGCCGTTCTCGTCTTCTACGACTTCAAAGATGTAGTACTCATCTGCGTCTGCAACTTCGCTTTGGGCGTCGCGCAGAGTGGGGACAAGTGCCATAAAGTAGCCGTCATCGTTCTCGAGTTCGTCGATGATCTCAAATTCGTGCTCCGTGCCTTCATCGTCGATGAGGGTGATGAGCTCTGCTTCGTATTCCTGGTTGTTGTCTATACTCATGGGAAAAGCCTTCTTTCTCAGTATATTCGCCGTTCTGTGATTTATGCGGCGGAGCAGAAAAGCTGTGGAAAACAAGCCCGTTGCTTTTGCCTGCAAGAATAATTGTATCGTGAATGCGGAAGAATGTCAAGCTTCATTTTGCGAAAACAGAATATACAAATAAAAAATAAAATCTTCAAAAAAACTGTTGACAAAGTAGACGGATGGTGCTAATATATAGGTGAAAAGAGAAAGAACTCCAGAACGCAAAGTAGATCGGGAAAACCGTAAGAGGTTTTCTTGGTGGAGGCTCAAAAAAGTCTCGGTAAAAGATCGAAGCGGTTCAGCGCGCGGAAAGTATTCCGAAGGGGAGAGAGAAAGGCGCGGAGGAAACTCTTGAGGCAGTATTTGCAAAGGCGGAGCTTCAAATGTTCTTCGGCTTCCGGGAAATGTGATGAAAGAGATAAGTAGGCTTTTAAGAATGTGCCGGTACAAAGGGACAAAAAGCCGAAGCGGAGAAACGGGAACATAAATAAAGAAGCAGCCGTACGTTTTGAACATGTGGAAACAGGCAAAACGTGAAAAGAGGCAAAGCTGCATGAGCCGCAAAGGCAAATCTATTGAAAGAAAGCGGGTGAGGCCAATGGCTACTGAACCTCAGCAGCAGAAGATCCGTGGTGCGTTGCGCCTCGGATCCCTGAAGTAGACTGAATATTTGCACACGAGTGTTTCAAGCTTTATGAAAGCGCGGGATCGCAAAAGCGAGTCCCAAAAAGGTTTTCGTGGTACAGCAAAGATAAGTAGGTCGAAATTAACATATAGAATTATACATGGGCTGTACAAAGTGTACGGACGTGTGTAAGGACAGGCGGAAAACGCCAAAGAAAAAATCAAATACAGTTTTTGAGAATATACATGGAGTTGTGTCCAATGCACAAATGATAAACTCTGAAAGACCGACGACATTCTGAAAGTAATGCAGAGTGCAGGTATAAAAAGAGACCGATGGTTTCAAGCAGAGGAAAGTCCGATGTATTAGTATCAGTTTAAATTAACATGAGATGTGTGCGCTGAGCGTACACCGCACAAGATGTGCAATAAAAAGTAAAGAACGAGAGGCTTTTTCGGGATGCTGAAAGAGCCTCTTTTGTTTTGTGCGATAGGAGGGATGTCGTGTAAGGAGCGCGGTTTGCGTGTTTTTTGGTTTAAGTAGGAGAACGGGAGTATGTATTTGATTTTGATAAAGTTTTCGACTGCGTGTCGCTTTGCGGTAGAAAACTCTTTCGCGCCGCACGGAATTGTATTTTTCGGGAGAATGTGCTATACTAACGATGTTCGCAAGACGGTATGCAGAAAAGCTGCACTTCATCAGGAAAAGGAGCGGTGACTTATGAGCGAAAACATGGAAAAGGCCTATGACGTGATTGTAGTGGGTTCCGGCCCTGCGGGGCTTACGGCGGCACTGTACTGCGCCCGCGCGGGCTACGAGACGCTGGTGCTGGAAAAATACATCCCCGGCGGTCAAATGGTGACCTCGAATGAAATTGAAAATTACCCCGGCTTCCCGGAGGCGGTGGACGGGTTTACACTGACGATGAACATGAAAAAGCAGGCGGAGCGCTTTGGCGCGAAGCAGACCTACGGCAACGTTAAGGTACTGCGGTTAGACGGTGATGTGAAAATTCTGGAGACGGAAGACGGCACGGCTTACCGCGCGAAAAGCGTCGTTTTGGCACCCGGTGCGGCACCGAGGACGCTCGGCTTGCCGAACGAAGACGCTTTGCGCGGCAAGGGCGTTTCCTATTGCGCGACATGCGACGGCGCGTTTTATAAAGATAAGACGGTTGCGGTCATTGGCGGCGGTGACACGGCGGCGGGCGATGCGGCCTTTCTCTCCGCGATGTGCAAAAAGGTATATCTCATCCACAGAAGAGACCGCCTGCGCGCTTCAAAGAGCTATGAGAAGAAGCTCGATAAGCCAAATATCGAGATCGTTTTCGATACGGTGACGGATGAGATCCTCGAAAAAGACGGAAAAGTCGGCGGGCTGCGTCTGCGCAATGTAAAGACGGACGAGGTGTGCGAGATTGCGGTGAACGGCGTGTTTGTGGCGGTGGGCAATGTGCCGGCGACGGGCTTCGTACGTGATATTCTTGACCTTGACGAAAACGGGTATTTTATGGCGGGCGAGAGCACGAAGACGAACGTTCCGGGTGTGTTTGCTGCGGGCGATTGTCGTAAAAAGACGCTGCGGCAAATCGTGACGGCGGCTGCGGACGGCGCGGTGGCGGCGCACGGCGTGGAAGAATATTTATCATAAGAAAGAAGAGGGCGCTTTGCCCGAAACATAAAGGATAGAAAATATGGGAAAAATCAAAGAACTGCTTATAAAATACAAAGAGCCGGTTTTGTACGTGGTGTTCGGCGTGCTTACGACGGTCGTGAGCTACGCTTCTTACTGGATCTTTACGGATTTTCTGCACATCCCGTACATGGTATCGACAGCGCTTTCGTGGGTGCTTTCAGTTACCTTTGCGTATGTGACGAACCGCAAGTGGGTGTTTGAGAGCCGTGCGCACGGCTTTGTGCCGATTTTGACGGAGGCGGCGAAATTTTTTGCGAGCCGTATTGCGTCCGGCTTTATGGAAATGGGCATGATGTTCATCGGTGTGGATCTGCTGCACGTGAACGATAAGATTGTGAAGCTCGTTGCGAACGTTTTTGTGATCCTTGCAAATTATATTTTAAGCAAACTGGTCGTTTTTCGTAAGAAAAAGTAAATTGACGAAACGAGGTTATGGGAATATAATTTATAAGATAAAGACATCCGGCCTTTGGCCGAGACGGAGGCTTTTATGGCGAAAAGAAAACAACGCCGCGATGAGTTTCAGGATATTTCCAGTTACTCCTCAAAGCAGGCGTATAAGAAAAATCAAAAAAAGAAAAAACGGACGGGCCTTAAGGTCTTTTTGAGCTTCATCTGCGTTATTTTGGTGCTGGTGGGCGGCGTGATGATCTACGCTTCCACGGTGCTTTTGGGCGACCTGAAGACGACGACCATCACGAAAGACAAGACGGAACTCGGTATTTCCGAAGAAACAAAATCGGAAGCGGGCATTACGAATATTGCGCTGTTCGGCGTGGATGCCCGCGATTACGACGGCGGTACCTTTGCTGGGCGCAGCGACGCCATTATGGTGATGTCGATCGATAACGTGCACCACAAGGTTAAGCTGACGTCCATCATGCGCGATGTGCGCGTGTATATGGGCGACGGCAGTCCGTATGATTCCGGCTATGATAAGCTGAACCATGCCTATATGTACGGTGGCCCGGAGCAGGCCATCCGCACGATCAACCAGAACTTCGGCCTCGATATTCAGGACTACGTGACCGTGAATTTTGCCTCCATGGCGAAGATTGTGGATGCGTTCGGCGGTGTGAATATTGATTTGACGGAAGATGAAATCAGTGAGATCAACAAAAATATGTATGCGTTGGCGGCGGAATCCCCTGAATCAATGGCAGGCGATGTTTCTACATATGCGCCGCTTTCGGCGGGCGATGGCGTGCTCTTGAACGGCGACGAGGCTGTGGCTTACGGGCGTATTCGTGCCATCGACAACGATAACGGCCGTGTGGAACGCCAGCAGGAAGTGCTTTCTGCGCTCTTGAGCAAGGCAAGTTCTATTTCCAAGCTTGAATACCCGAGCATCATTCAACAGCTTGCGCCGCTTTGCGAGACTTCTTTGACGTTTGATAAGATGATCGGCCTGGCGCAGATTGCGCTGACGGGTTTTGACATTGAGCGCCTTTCCATCCCGAGTGATGTGGAGGGCTATGCCTCCGATTACTGCGAGGGCGGCGGTTGGATGTGGACGTATGACACCGATGTTGCGGCACAGCATATCCACGAATTTATTTACGAGGATGAAAACTGACCCCTGACGATCGCGTGACCGAACCTGTACATATGGCGGTGTGATGCCGCAGACGAGAAAGGACAATTTAGCTATGAAAAAACCGATTTTAGTCGTTATGGCGGACGGGATGGGCAGCCGGTTCGTCGGGCGGGACGGTTTCTC
>OGOH01001306.1_pt1 | contig 17783 bp, 19 predicted proteins | sample 1552571 | NCBI WGS metagenome assembly OGOH01 (sample SAMEA2580170, study PRJEB22360) | human gut metagenome | biome: human gut; feature: human-associated habitat; material: faeces | place: Denmark | collected 2008/2010
ACAGAATCGCTGTGCATCCTCGCGGAGCGTTTATCTTAGTCGGAGATTGCACTCCCACTAAGACAAATTTGTTGCTCGCCATTTATAGAAGTGGGAGTCTTCTCCGACTGAGATAAAAAAACCACGCACCACCGACCGATTCAGTCAGTAAATGCTGTGGTTTCTTTTCTTTGCATTTTCAGATCAGTCCTCGTTTGCCCGCTTCCATCACGGCTCCTGCCTTATTGGAAACACCGAGTCTTTTGTAGATCTGCTGTGTATGATATTTTACATTAGCGGTTGTCATATTCAGCTCTGCCGCAATTTTTTCTTTTGACATTCCATCTGCCTGCAGTTTCAGGATTCGAAGCATTGTATCACTCAATGTGACTTCTTCCACACCCGCTTTTAAATACGCCGGATAGAATCGTGTCATTTTTTCTGTCTCATCCTGAACCTTTGCCCAGAATTGTTTATTTTTCCTTGTCTGTGCCGGATTTTTCTCCACTTCCGACGGCTTCCAGGAGGTCGCCAGAAGCAGAGGTCGGATAGCCGCACCTTCTCTTGTGATGATCCGTATAAAATGATACTCTTCTGCTTTTGTCAGTGCCTCGCCAAGTGTTTCATCCCATTTTTTCTCACCCATGCGGTACTGCGTGATCGCAAGAAGCAGTTTCACTTCTATATCAATGTAGGTACGCTGCATCACTTTTGCATAATAGGCACATTTCAAAAGCAGATGATAAGCCTGCTCGTTTCTGCCATTCTGCAGATACACACGCACTTTCGTAATATAATGAAAACGATCATAAATAGAGAATATCAGTTCTTCATCCGGTGCCTGAGCAAGCCATTTTGCAATCGCTGCTTTGTCCGCATCATATAATGCACAGCGAACGAGGAAGGTATCGATATTCGGCAGAATTCTTTCTGCATTTTCCTGCTGTGCTTTACCCTTGAATCTGGTCAGAAGCTCCTCCGCTTCTTTTACTTTTCCATTAATAATATGAAGCCAGGCAAGCATGCCGTCTCCGACAAAACACTGCTCGATCTTGCCTCCTGCCTCCGCCTGCATTCTTCCCTTATTTGCAAGCATCGCAACTTCATAATTATCTCCGCCCTTTTCAAAAAAGCTTTCTGCAAGTGCCAGATTTACAAGCCCCTTACCATATTTTCCAAGTACAAATTCCACAATCTTGCCAATGCTTCCTGCAAGCTCCCGGTCACGCTTGCTCCACTCACAGAAATCCTTGCCGCCGTTCATTTGAGATGCCTGGTTGCTGGTAACGGAAAACTCCTGTATTTTTACTTCTTTATCCAAAAGAAGCAAATATGCATTTTTCAGAATCTCCACCATATGGTCACTTCCACGGTGCGGAAGTCCGATATCCAGATACAGGATCTTTCCTTTCGCTGAACGCCGTTCACTTCCGTTATGTTCTTTTGCATATTTTTGAAGCTCCCGGTACCAACGTTCGCTCTCTTCGGTATTTAAAAGCAGCGACTGCAGCATACTCATACCACACATCAGTTCCGGGCTTTTGCATATTTTTTCTTCCGGCAGTTTAAGATAATACGGTTTCAGTTCATAATAATAAGCATTGTTTGGTGCTATCCGCACATTATCGATCAGCACCGAGGCGATTCTTTCCGTGTCATTCACCTGTTGATACATGGAAAGAGCCTTTAACGGCTGCTTACTGATCTGGTAATAAAGTCCTGCATTTTCGTAAAGCTTACGGATCTGCTCTTTTGTGTATTTTCGCCGCAGCCTCCGGATCATGCTGATGCGCACTTGATTTCTGAGTTTGTAGACCGTTTCACTTCCGTTTCGGACAATATCCATGAAATTACCGATCCACTGAATCCTTCCAAGAAGCGATTCTACATCATTGCGTCCGGTGATCATCTCCGCCATATATACGGTAAAATCTTCCACAATTGCAACTTCCATCAGAAATTCCTGTATTGATATTTCCCAGCGGTCATAGACATGATATTCCAGATAATCCCACATCTGGCTCAGTGCCTCTCCCACCATCGTCCGGTATTCTTCATCTGAAAACGGTTTCGTGACATCCTTTTCATCCTGCCCCATACGCATCTGCCAATAGACACTATTTGTGATGCTCCAGCCGATCGGCATACCAACGCAGTATGCTTTTTCTTTTGCCAGCTGTTCTTCGCTGAAGATCATCCCGGTCATGGCAATATACTGATCTGCCTGATCTTCATCAAACAGCAGCTCCTGCTCACCGATCACATAGAAGACTTCACGATACCGCACAGCAGTCAGCCACGGCGGTACCGCACAGCGTCCGCTCAAAATCAGCCACACATCCTCACGCTCCACAAGTTCGATGATCGCTTCCCGGATCTCCTCAGTATCATTCTGCATCGCCATATCGTGCAGACTGTTGATCACCACGGTTTTCCGCTGCTTGGAAACCTTGATCTCACGCAGTTCCTCCACTGTTACCAAACCAGCGTTAAACAGCGTATATTTCCGGTTCTTCAGATATCGCATGACCAGTTCCGTTTTGCCGCAACCGCTGACCCCATAAATATACGCTGTTATATTCTCTTCATCTGCCGCTTTCAGCCGCCTGATTGCACGGCGAGGTTTTACATAGCAGATTTTCTCCCCTTGCATCATCTCTTCCCACATGCTGTTTTCTGCCAATGCAACACCCCGCTTTCTCTGCTGTTTTCCTGCATTTTATGTTTATAAGTTCCTCTTCCCAAGAAAAAGTATAGCAATTTTTCTGTATTTTGTACACTATCCAAACGGCTAGTTTTTTTCTGAAAAGCAGGAAAAATTTGCAGGATTGTGAGAGTTACCTTGTAACGGAGCAATTTTCAGGCATACATTGAAGTCAAAAGTTTTTTATCTCAGTCGAGAAGACTCCCACTTCTGCAAGTGGTGAGTAATAACAAGTCTTTCTCAGTGGGAGTACAATCTCCGACTGAGATAAACGCTCCGCGAGGATGTGCAGTGATTCTGAGAAGAATATGTCAGCTTTCGCTGACCAGAATCACGCACCAAGTCTCACGTGCGTTCGACTTGAATTAATCAGATATTTTTCAGCAATCTCTTTTAATTTCTCCGGTGTCTTTTCATACCATGTGGCAAACATGGTGTTTTCCTGCTGAACGGTTTTTCCAACTTCCATGAGAAAGTCCGGGATATCACTTTCTTTGATCATGCCCCAAGATTCGCCAAATGCCTCCTGACCCTGTCTGTCACAGCCGTTCACATGAAGCGTAAATACCGGCTCTGTCACACCGTCAATTCTCTTTACTCCGCCGTGGAAACCGATCTTTCCAATCTGATGTGTCCCACAGGATGAAGTACATCCGGAAATATGGATCTGCGGCAGTACACTGTCCGCAAAATCATATTCTTTTGCTGTCTCAACCAGTTTTCTTAAAAGTCCCTGGGAATCACGCACACCAACCTGGCAGATCGTTGCTCCGATACAGGATACGGAACTTTCGAATAAAGTTTCTGCTCCGTCATCCGTAGCTGCAAGCACTTTTTCTGCTTCTTTTGCCGTCAGGTTGATGATATAGACTGTCTCATCCGGTGAAATGCGGATTTCTGCATCCGATACATCTTTGATGCTTTCATAGATCTCGCCAAATTTTGACACTTTCGGCACACCGCCGATCGGATGATATTTTACTGCATACAGTCCCGGCTGTTTCTGTGCCACGATTCGTTTGTTTTCTGTCTGAAGTTCACCGTCGGCTGCTTTTTCTGTACCGGAAACAGCAAGGTTCAGATCCAGTTTTTCATTTTTCTTTACTTCTTCGAGTTTCTCCAGAAATGCCTTCACATAGCCTTCGCTTCCCAGTTTTTCCTGCATATAACGTGTTCTGGCTTTTCCGCGGTTCTCATAGTTTCCGTATGCCAGGAAGGTATTGACCATCGCCTGTACATAATACAGGATCTGTGACGGCTCTACGTTTTCTGCCACTTTCACACCCATGCGTGGATTGTTGCCCAGTCCGCCCGCACTATATACGGTAAATGTTCCGTCCTCTGCTGCTACAAATCCAAGATCACGGAAGGTCGCATGTGTCACATTGGCCGGAGAATTGGAAAATCCGACTTTCAGTTTTCGCGGCATGGTCACTTTATCTGCGTTTTTCAGAAGATAATCAGACACAGCCTCTGCATACGGCAGTACGTCAAAATATTCTCCCATTTCTACGCCGGAAAGCGGAGAGCACATCACATTTCGCGGGAAATCTCCGCCGCCGCCTTTTGTGATGATACCGACATCCACTGCTTTTTCCATGATGTCACAGACACTGTCTTTGTCCAGATCATGCAGCTGCACTGCCTGGCAAGTCGTAAAATGTGCTTTGTCCACATGATACTGTTCTACCATCTCTGCGATAAATTTCAGTTTTTCTTTTGTCAGTCTTCCGCCCGGCATACGCAGACGCAACATGCTTGCCTCGCCGCCTTTCTGGGCATAGCTTCCGTATCCTCCGGAAAATCCTTTGTATTCTTTCACGCTTACTTCTTTCGCATAAAATTTTTCTGTCATCTCCCTGAATTTGGGAAGAGATGCTCTCCATTCCTGAATCAGCTGTTCCATACTTGTTCTCCTCATATTATTTATTCTTTTGTTTTAAACAAATGATGTCATAAAGATACTCCTGAGCAGATTTTCACTCCTGCCACCGCTTAGTGCTCCGTGCAGTTGAAGCGGGGGAATGCTTCTCTGCGGTAAAGTTATACAAATTGCTTTTTGCAGAGTAAGACACTTAATTTTACATCATGCTTTCTTTATACCATAATTTCAGTATGTTTCATAGGTATTATTTGAAATTCTTTTAAATTTCTCCGAAAATCATCGGACGTTTCGGTGGTTGCGTCTCGGAAAACCGGTATGCACGCAGGAATCTCTCTTCTGCCTGCCCGGCTTTTTCCTGATCATTTGCATGCAGAACCGCCAGTGTCTCGCCTTTTTCGACATAATCTCCGACTTTCTTTTTCAGCTCCAGTCCTACCGAAAGGTCAATCACACTGTCTTTTGTCTCTCTTCCGCCGCCAAGAAGCAGGGAGCAAACTCCGATTTCATCACACTGGATATGAGAAATATAGCCGCTCTGCGGCGATGGTACTGCAATCTGCATAGAGGCTGCAGGCAGTTTCTCCGGATGAGAAACTTCTTCCCCTGTGCCGCCCTGTGCTTTGACAAATGCTTCCAGTTTTCTAAGTGCATCTCCATTCTGGATGGACTGCCGCAGCATTTTTTCTGCGGAAGCGACATCCTCTGCCTTTTTGCCGGCGATCAGCATCCGGCTTCCGAGTGCCAGAACCAGCTCCGTGAAATCTTCTGGGCCGCTGCCGTTCAAAGTTGCGATCGCTTCCTTTACTTCCAGAGCATTTCCGATTGCATAACCAAGCGGCTGATCCATATCGGTGATCAGTGCATGCATCTGACGCCCTGCATTTTTGCCGATCGTCACCATCTCTTCTGCCAGAGCAAACGCATCTTCTTCGCTTTTCATAAAAGCTCCGCTTCCGGTCTTGACATCCAGAACGATCGCATCGGCACCGGCAGCCAGTTTCTTGCTCATGATCGAGCTGGCGATCAGTGAAAGATTGTCCACGGTCGCCGTCACATCCCGCAGGGCATAGAGTTTTTTGTCAGCCGGAGCCAGATCTGCCGTCTGTCCCATGATCGAAATGCCGATCGTATTGACATTCTTTATAAACGTTTCAACCGGGATTGCCGTTGAAAATCCGGAAAAGCTCTCCAGCTTGTCGATCGTGCCACCGGTATGCCCAAGGCCTCTGCCGCTCATTTTCGCTACCGGAATTCCGCAGGAAGCTACAAGCGGAACAAGTGCCAGCGATGTCTTGTCCCCAACACCTCCTGTCGAATGCTTGTCAACTTTAATCCCATGGATTGCCGAAAGATCCAGCCGCTCTCCGCTGTCCGCCATGGCAAGCGTCAGATTTAAGGTTTCCTGTTCATTCATCCCTCGAAAATAAATCGCCATCATCAGTGCTGACATCTGATAATCTGGGATTTCCCCATTTGTATAACTTCGGATCATCCAGTCAATTTCTTCTTTTGCTAATCTTTCCCCATCTCGCTTTTTCCTGATCAGATCATACATTCTCATAATAAAACCCCCAATCCGCGGAAAAAATCTGATATCCTGCACCTCTGCAGTCCGCCGGAAGCTGTATCAGACCAAACGCACAAAACGCCGGCTTTCGCCAGCGTTTTGCTTACTTAGTTAAAATATACCATTTCATCTGCCGGCGGTTCGCACGGTTCTACCTTGCTTGCATACAGCACAGGACCTTTTCCGCGATAAAACTTATCGTATTCAAATGCTACCCTTGCAGTGACCATAACCCACTGTCCATGTTTCAGCTGCGGAGCGATCGGACTCTTACAGATGTAGCCGATCATCTGCATATCATCTGCACAGCAGGTCATCGCTTTTCTTCCCGGCACAAAATAAGGTGCCTCTTTGTTTTTGCTCTTCATGGCACGAGCCTTGAACTTCACCGTTTTCCCCACGTATTTGTCCGGATGGTCATCCATATCCACATAGAAGATACCGTAATCCACATCTTCTATTTCGATAATCGGAGCATCCATATCGTACGGCGTGTTTTCCTCAAACAGGTCGATCAGTTCACCATCCTCATCCTCAAAGCTGATATCACAGGAAGGATTGACAACCTTGATGCCTCTTCGATAATTGGTCAGCGGATCACTTGATTTACAGCGATTGAAGATCACCATATCTGCATTCTGCACCATCTCTGAGAACAGAGACTGCATATTTGCACGGTAGATCTGATAGCTGCTGCCGTCTACGATCACGATCTCCTGAGAAATGCCCCATCCAAGCGGCAGTTTCATCGCACGCAGTTTGTTGACACCCCAGAGCGGATTGTACTCAAGCAACACTCGCTCCGGATGATATTTGCGATGCAGAACACGGAGGTTCTCAAATGTAAAATCCTCCGGCTCTTCGATCTTCTCGACAACCGTGTTGTATTTCAGAAGTTCTTTCTCGTCGTACTCCTCCTCACCCTCTTCGCAGGTGATCAGAAGTGTTGTTCCTTCTATTTGAAAGTAATCCTGTTTCGCAGTAAAATCCAGAAAAGAAGTTTTGCCGCTCTCCAGGACACCGGTCACAAGATAAACCGGTGTTGAAATATTAAAATCACTCATCTTTTTTTACCTTGTTCCTTATTTCGCAAACCACAGCTGCTCTAATTTTGCTTCATCCAGTTTGGAACCGATCACGCAGATACGTCCTGTGTATTCTGCACTTCCCTCACGGATATCCACTTCTTCCGGAACCATGTCAAAATAAGTCCAGACACCGTCTTCGCTCTCCAGCATACCTTTTGCACGCAGGATCATTCCGTAAGAATCGTCTTCTGACAGAGTTTTCAGAATCTTTTCAATCTCTTCACGGCTGTATTTACGGACGGTTTCCTTACCCCAGCTTGTAAATACCTCATCTGCGTGATGATGGTGATGATGATGTCCCTCGTGGTCATGGTCATGGCAGCCACAGGTGCAGCCCTCTCCATGGTCATGGTGATGCTCATGACCCTCGTGGTTATGATGATGTTCATGATCGTGATGATGCTCATGCTCGTCGTGATCGTGGTCATGGCAGCCGCAGGTGCAGCCCTCTCCATGGTCATGGTGATGCTCATGATCGTGATGATGCTCATGCTCTTCATGGTCATGGTCGTGATGATGGTCATGATCACAGCAATGGTCATGCTCTTCTTCTACATGAGAAAGGTCGATCTTCATTCCTTCGATCGTATCCAGGATCTTCTGTCCACCCAGATCTTCCACCGGTGTTGTGATGATCGTAGCATCCGGATTCAGTTCACGGATCAGTTCGATGGCAGCTTCGATTTTTTCCGGTGTTGCCTTCTTTGTATCGGTACGGCTCAGGATGATCGTGCCGGCTGCTTCTACCTGATTCTTGAAGAATTCACCAAAGTTCTTCAGATACATTTTGCATTTCAGAACATCGACAACCGTAACGGCACTGTTCAGTTTCACTTCTCCGTCTGCTTCCAAATGCAGATTTTCAACTGCATGGATAACGTCAGAAAGTTTGCCGACACCTGACGGCTCGATCACGATGCGGTCCGGGTGATATTTCTCTACCACTTCTTTTAAAGCGGTTCCGAAATCTCCTACCAGAGAGCAGCAGATACAGCCGGAATTCATTTCCTTGATCTCGATTCCTGCATCTTTCAAAAATCCACCGTCAATACCGATCTCGCCGAATTCATTCTCAATCAATACCACCTGCTGTCCTTTAAATGCATCCTGTAACAGTTTTTTGATCAGGGTCGTTTTACCCGCACCCAAAAAACCGGAAATAATATCAATCTTTACCATAATAACTTCTACATCTCCTTTATCCATTTCGTCCATCCATCGGACGACATTCTGCCCCGATTATACAACCTGATTTTGATTCTGTAAAGCAGACACCAGATTTGTCAGGCATTCAGAATGGCATTTATTTTCTCATCTTTTTCTTCTTTTGTGATAATGCCCATCTCGAACTGCTGCTCGATTTTTTTGATCTCTTCAAAATTTTCTACTTTTTTCCTGGCAATATTCAGCTTCTGCTCATATTCTTCCTTAGAAATAATTTCCATGGCAAGTGCTTTGTCGAGAACGCCTTTTTCCTGTTCAAAAGATTCTTCCGCTTTTGTCTTTTCACGAAGAAGTGTATTCTGTTTTGCTCTCTTCTCTACTTCCGCCAGCTGATTTTCCAGCTCCTTTTTCTTTGCCTGATCCTGTTTGATGATCGTCAGGAAATCAGAAACATCAAACACCGGCTCTTCGTCCTCATCAGATTCTTCTGCAACTTTATCTTCTGCCGGCTCTTCGGATACTTCTTTTTCTTCGTCGATCGTTTCTGCTGTATCTTCTGCTTTCACTTCGTCGATGGTTTCAGCGGCTGCTTCTTCTTTTGCTTCATCGACCGTTTCAGCTACATCTTCTGCCTTTACTTCGTCAATTGCTTCTTCCTTCACTTCATCGATCACTTCTGAAGATTCTGTTGCTTCGGTTGTTTCAGCTTCGGCTGCTTCATTTTCTGCTGTTTCCGGTTCTGCATCATCCATATCTGCTACAAATTCTGCATATTTCTTTCCGATCTGCAGATACTGTGCATCCATTTCTTTCTCTAATTCACGGATCTGTCTTTTCAGACCGGTGATCTCCATTGTATCCTGTACACTTGTCTCAACAACTGTTTTTACATTGTTTGCTGATGCGGCAATGTTTTCTCCCACATCCTGTACCTTTTTTAAAGCTTTGTCAAAAAATCCCATGATATCAACCCCTGTCTTATTGTGTGTAAATGCACATCGATTCTGCTAAGTAAATATCATCCAAACCGACCAGAATCGCATGCCAAGTCTCGCATACGTTCGACTTGATTTTAGAGTTCTATGTCTAATATAACACACCCGAATCATTCTAACAAGTCCAAAGGCGTACACCGGAGAAAAAAGCACAGCCAATTTTTGATTCCTGAACTCAACACAAATTACGGTCAACAAGTGGGACTTCTCTTTTGTGCAAACTGCACGAAAAAAAGCACCGTCCCCGATGCTCTCTACTTGTCATCCAAAACAGTGCTTTTATAGTGCGCGATCAGGGGTTCGAACCCTGGACACCCTGATTAAGAGCGGTTTATTCTATAATAATATAGTATAGAATAAGATAGATATCAATTCTTTAACCTATCTTCGAATCGTATAATTTGGGTTTTTCTTCCTGTTCAGTTTTAACATTCAATATCCCTTTAACGATTTCTTTTCTTTCAGGGCTACAAGTCTTATAAGCTTGCAAAATAGCAGTCTCTTCTGCTGTCAATGGTCTTGTGCTATCATTCGATTCTTCCCCGGTTAAAAGAAAATATGGTGATACTTCTAAAATTTCACAAATTGGGACTATATACTCTGCTGGTGGTGGTGTTCCCCGGCTTTTCCAGTTACTTATAGTTGAGCTACTTATGTTTAGTTTGTGTTCTAATACTCTGGCTTTTATACCCTTTTCTTTCATGGTCTTGAATAATCGTTCTGATATGGTCATTTTGTGCAAATCTCCTAAATTTCCATTTTTGGGAAAATGCAATATTGACTTATTCCCAATTTTGGAAATATAATGTGGTTGTAAAGTTAATAGTTATACCTAGTTACAAAGAAAATAGTTAATACTTGATTGTACCATTATTCGGTATTTCATGCAATGAGAGGAGACATTGACCATGAAAAATTATTTATTTGCGTATCTTGACTGTGAAATGACAGTATGCCAGGCATACAGTCACGTATGTAACGAGCTTGCAAGGGAAGATCTTTCGAGACATGAAGAAATAGATCTTCGTGTGCAGAAAATGACCTTACAATATCATATGGCAAGCGAACTTATGCGTAAAATGGGCTATGTGGAATGTGAAAAGTCATGTGGTGAAGGTCGTTATCCTGCTACTGTCTGGGAGGTGTCAGAATGAAAAAATATGCATACCTCGGCACAAATAAGGACTTAGCGGAGAAATACGCAAGTCTTCTGCATGATTTGCTCTGTACAGACGATATGATTGAGTACCAGCGTTTAGTGGAAACTTTGCATGTCATCTCGTCTCAGATCAGATTGTTAACCGTTTCATGGGAGATAACGGATGTTTACACAATGGGCGATGCTCTGGGTGAATGCCGGAAATAATGGGGAATGAGCCGCCAGGGAACGGCGTGCAGAAAGTGAGGCAAACAATGCGAATCCGAGTAAAAACAGATCAGAAAGTGAAAGTTTTGACACTTAAGGCGAGTGACTGGAGGATGGATAACGGACGCAGCGGCACGAGCTATAAAGCCGGTATCCTCTCCGATGGGGATATTGACAAGGTAAAAGTGACTCCGGAACTGTTCCGCGAACTGAAAGAAGATCGTGAGTACATCTTGTCAGGCGTTCTGTCAGCAAATAACGGCAACACAAGCTTTGTGTTCGATGCGATCGTGACAGAATCGGCAAACGCTGGCAAGTAGTCCAGTCAAGGGCGTTAGCTCCGTATTACCCTTGACCGGACGGACGCCAGGAGCAACTGACAATGGGTACTGAGGAAATGACAGCCTACAGGGGTGGATTTCCTCTTGTTTACCCTTCCATAGATTGGGGGATGACATGAACGAAGCCGGATTTATACCAGAATTTGAAACGGTGGCAGAGACGGAAACAACAGCGGAAACGGTGCAGCCTGAACGTGAAAACAAGGCATCTCACAAAGAAACTGAGCTTGAAACGGAAACGGAAACAGGAAACGGGGCTGTTAAGGATAACGTAGAGACCGAGACGCAGGAAGATCTGCTTGAGTATATCCGTTCTATAGACAGTAACCTTGCCGAGATGCGTGGGACGCTGGAAGCTGTACAGGGAACCATTGTTAATGTTGAATACGATGCTGCTATGCAATTCGTGATCCTGAGTGTTGGCGTTGGACTGCTGGCACTCCTTGCCGGGTTTTTCTTCGCCCGTGTCATCTTCCGGAAACTGTAACGTAATGGGGGAAAATAACGTGAACACAGTATTGAACTTGCTTACATTAGGCGGCTTCTTTTATGTGATGTTCCGGGGCTTCGGCAGCCTGATCGGGGACGTTAAGAAGCTTTTGAGAGGTGGTGGACATCATAGAGAATATGTTGACAGCACTGCCCGCGATGTCACTGACGAACGCGGAACAGATACAAAGACTGAATGATTTTTTTAGCGAAAATGCCAGGCAGATCATCGACACGGCGAAATATATGTTTCTTGCTGGGTTTGGTATCGCCATTGTAGGCATATTGGTGACTTTTGGTACTTTCAAGGCTCTGAGCATTTTTAGGGAAATGTCCAAGCTTTGATTTGTATAAATATTCTTATGGGAGGTAAAAGCACATGACAGAAGCAATGACAACTGCGTTTAGCACAGCTCTGACAACGATCCAGACAGACGTAACAGGAATGATCACAACTGCACTTCCGATCGCCCTGGGGCTGTTCGGAATCGGTATGGCCCTTAGATGGGGTAAAAACTTCTTCTCAAGCCTGGCTTCATAATGGTTTAAGAAGAACAGAAAAAGTAAGTCTTGGCATCATCTACAACAAACTTTTTCTCTTTCCGGCATGGTGGGAAGACTCCCCGCCGTGCCACTTTCAAAGGTTTATACAGTTACTTGGTGTGGTGGTTCTGTAAATATGTCTCCTCATAGTCCAGAACCACCAAAAAAATATTGAAAAAAGAACTATTTTGTTATAAACTCTTATTATCAAAATGGTGATAGGGGGTAGAATATGGATATTCTAAAATTTTTGTCTGCGTGTGTTTCTCTCTTGGTTTTTTATATGATATATACTGGAATTGGAAAACATAACAGAGAAGAGTTGCGTAAAAGAAATCAAGAAAAATATCCTGGTTTAAATCTTGTAAAAGATTATGATGAGGATGACAATTCGATAACAAAAATTTTTAAGAAACTTTTTTTCATGTAATACCCTTAGGAGATTAGAAAGATAATAGTTCTTCCTGATCTCTTTTTTTTGTGGGGTAAAACGTATGAAAAAAATAATAAGTATAATGTTGATAATATCTGTTTTGAGTCTTTCGGTGTTTGGCTGTTATGTTCAGGCTGCGGAAACTGAAACCTCGAATAGTTACGATATAAGTGATAAGCAGAAGAAAGTCTATGATAAACTTTATGGTGAGGGAAATTGGACTATTGATGATAATGGTCTGGTTAGTCCTACAAAAAATTATGAAGCTTCACAAACTCAGATGCAAGATAGATTTAATGAATTTATGATGGGGATTTTATTACGTTGTAGCGTTTTAGCTCCCTTTGCAAGTGATATAGAAGATTTTAATGACAGAGTAAAAAGCTGGTTCAATAAAAATGATGATTCTATAGATGTTAGTGACGATGGAAATATAACAATAAAATCAGATGCCATGCAAGATTTTCGTAATGCCCTCTCTGATCAGGTCTATGGCTTAGGGTGCTATAAGATATTAAGTCCTAATATCACTATTCCTGAATTGCAAAAAAAGATGAAAAAATTTTGCAATGATAAGTATCCAAGCTCTATGGATTATTATTTAAATCATTATCCTAATATTTTTTCGGGTTATTATACCAAAGGCACTACGGAATATATGTCTTTTATTTATTTTCCTGATTCTTATTTTGATGATTCAGATTCATATTGTTTTTTGTTAAATCATGATTTTGATAATACTAAAAAAGGTGTTTATTGGTTTGGAAAATATTCGCTTTCTTCTGGTAGCTCTAGATCTTTATCATTTTATGGTGATTCTTGTATAACTTCTACATGTTATCGTACTTATATATTTACCCCGGGGGATCCTGTTGGTGCCTATATTTCTTATTTGGGCTCTGATTTTATGTATACGGGGGCTACTTTAAAGGTTTTTTCATCTTTAGAAAGTGCTAATTTTTATTATAATTCACTTTTTAAGAAAGATTATAAACCGGATGTATACATTGAAAATAACTACACTCCGAGCGATATTACATTTAATGTCAATAATAACTACAACTATAAGAACATATTAAACAATGCATATAACACTGTAAATAATAATAAAAATTCCGCTATTGGTGAAAATGGTTCGATCACGGAAGAAGAATTGCAGAAGATCATCAAGGATGCGATTGACGCAGCCATTAAGGAAACCGGAGGCAGTAACAGCGGTTCGGGTGGTAGCTCCGGTGGCTCTTCTGGCGGCAGCTCCGGTGGTTCTTCTGGTGGTGGTGTTTCGTCTGATCTGCTGGGAAGTATCCTCGAATATGTTAAGAAGATCTATACAATCTGCCAGACTTCTGACACGAGGCTTGAAACACTTGTGAAGGTGGCACAAGCTAACCAGGAAACTTTTTCTAATATCCTTGGGTCTGTGAAAGATATCCGTGTCGCGATAGATGGTCTTGGCGTGCCGCTTGACAATATAGAAAAGTACCTCAAGAGTATCAACGATAAAATTGACGAGCTTCTTGGCAGTGATGATTCGGGCGGCTCATTGTTTGACCGGATTCTTGATTTTCTTTCACGCCTGACTTCTGACTTGCTTGCCGATCTGCTGGGCGATGTCATTAAAACGGTTATTGGTGATCTTGACAGTGTAACCGGACCGGCTAAGGCTCTTGCGGATGCTGCACAATCTAAGTTTCCGACGTCCATACCTTGGGATATTGTGGCAATCCTTGGCGTGATGTCGGCTGACCCTGAGTGCCCTAAGTTTGAGATCCCTTTTTCTGTTCCCCGACTTGGCATTAATGAAACTATCAAGATAGACCTTTCGGACGCGGAAAAGGTGGCGGAACTTTCAAGAAACATGCTGACAGTAACTTTCCTGCTGTTTCTGGTGATCCAGACAAGGAAGATATATGGCTCTATGAGCAAAAACTAAGGGGGTGCTGATATGGTCGCTCAGGTGATTGATTTGGTGTTTAATCTGCTGACAAGCTTGCTTTCTATCCTGCCTGCATCGTTTGTACAAAGCTATTTAAGCAATATAGGGGAAATCAACTATTTAAGTTACGTGAATTACTTCATACCATTTTACAATTTCGTCAAGATTGGCCGCCTGTGGCTCGGATGCTGTACGGCTTATCTGATTTACTACTATGCCAGGACGGCATACGATAACACTAAGAAATCTTGATCAGAAAAATTTTGTGCAACTTGTATACTTTGACTGCTTCGGTTGGTGCAGATCTATGATAGCAGCCATGCAGTCTGTTGTGAAAATTGACTAATGAGAGGAGACACAAACCATGATCTATCTGTATAGCGGTACACCGGGAAGCGGTAAAAGCTATGATGCGGCTGAGCTTATCTGCAAGAAATATAAACAGGGTAAGAATATCTTCTGCAACTTTGAAATTGACGAAGAATATCTTAAAAAGAGATATCCGAAGAGTAAAGGCCGTGTATTCTGCATTGATAACCGTGAACTTAAATATCCGTTCGGGCTTACTGGTTTTTCCAATAACTTCCACTACCGTGACAAGTCCGGGCGTGTACCGGAAAAACAATCCTACCTGTTCATAGACGAGTGTAATAACAACTTTGATTCCCGCACCTGGAATGAAAAAGGGCGTGCAGAATGGAATCACTGGTTTTCAGAGCACAGAAAAGATGGTTTCCAGGTGATCCTGATTACCCAGAGCGTGGATGATATCGACAAGAAGATTCGGAAACGTATCGAAATAGAAGTGCAGCATTTCAACGTGACGAACTTCAAGCTGTTTGGGAAGCTGCTTGCTATGCTGTTTGGTGGCAACCTGTTTATCCGCAGGTCGCAATGGTTCACCAAAGGAAAAAATAAAGCCAATAAGATTGCATCAGGGTTCGCCGTTGGCCATAAGAAGTATTTCCGGGTATTCAACACAAGCAAACGCTTCAATAAGGCACTGGACAGTGATCCGGTGTGGAGGGTGTTGGGATAGAGGGGCCCTACTCCCGGCACACCGGGAGCGAAGCAAGTGCCAGCGGAGCGGCACGCGAGCGTTGAAACCGGATTACCCCCATTTACTAACAGGGGGGTATCATTTACAAGTAGAAGAGGAGACAAAGAAACTATGGAAGAAAGTAGAAAGTTTGAAAAGTATGGCGATTTAATGGTAAGTATTGACTGGATTTCGTTCACAATCCGAAAAAGTGTCCCGGTCAAAGATGCAATGGCTTACTTTGGGTTTGACATTGCCCAGTTTCAGGAGATGCCAAGGGGGTTATCCGGCTACCGCAAACGCTACTGTCACTATGTGGACGGTAAAGGGCTTGTCCAGTTCCTGGCTGATGGCAATAACAGTGAAAATGATATGGGCGTTCATGTGGATGTCTCCGGCTCTGCGGTGGCGTTCTTTCTGGAGATTTTCCACGGCTACTTGTTGGCTGATACCCCTTGGAATGAAAAGGCGGTGCAGATTCCGGAAAACTGGGATTTCCGGGACGCTGAGAACCTTATTGCCCTTCTCTTCCAGCGTATCCGTGAACTTGGGGACTTTACAAGAATCGACCTTGCTGTTGATGACTTCGGTCAGTTCTTTACTGTTCAGGAAGTCCACGACTTAGTGGAGAATAAGCAGTGTGTAACAAAATTCCGTACTTTCCAATACTACCAGAGTAAAAGCATCTCTGACAGCTCCCTGACGGGTGAAACACTGTATATAGGCAGTAAAAAAAGTGATGCATACGTGCGTATCTATAACAAGGGGCTGGAACAAAAAGTTGATATGGACTGGGTACGCTGGGAGATCCAGTTACGTGATGAACGGGCATCTGCGTTTTCTGACATGGTGTTACATTGTGAAGACCATAAAAATACAATCGCCCCTATCATCGTTGGTGTGCTTGCCGGGTTTGTCCGCTTCGTGAATCTGGATGACTCCAACCGTTCCCGCTGTTCCATGCTCCAAAAATGGGCGGATTTCATCGCCGCAGCTTCTTCTATCGTGCTTTCTGTTCCTAAAAAAAAATCATCCGTGGAAAATAAACATGAATGGGTAAGAAAGCAGGTCATGCCAACGATTGCCGGTCTTCTCTACGCCTACGGTGGGGATATGTCCGCAGTCTTCGGGGATTTGGGCGTACAGTTTAACCGGAACAGCCTGGAAAACAGGGAAATGTTTATCAGTGCCTTTAACAATCTGGTTGAAGTGCAGGAAGATGAAAGATCTTGGTTACGGTAAATGATGCTTTCCTTGCCTTTCTGCGTTCCCGGAAGCTTTCTGGATGCTCTGACCATACTATTATCGGTTATCGTGATTCTATCGGTTTGTATGTCCGTCAGCTTGTTTCTGATCCACTGAATTCCCTTACAGTTGAAAGCTATCAGGAATTTTTTCTAGGGCTGTATGCAAAGAATCTTTCTAAGGCTACCGTTTCCACGTACATCCGGCATATAAAAATATTTCTCCGCTGGGTTCAGGAAGAGTACACTCTGGAACTAAAGGCTGAGAAAATAAAAGTCCCGAAAAGTCCGAAGAAGAATCCCCATATCTACACGGATTCGGAACTAAGGCAGATTTTTCAACGTGTATATTCTAAAGGTGGCTGGCTCGATCTCCGCAACTGTGCCATTGTCTCCCTCATGCTGGATAGCGGGCTACGCCAAAATGAAACCTGTCTCTTGCTGTGGCGTGATGTTGACTTGCAAAGGCGGATCATGAAAGTACATGGAAAAGGCAACAAAGAGCGTTTTGTCCCGGTTGGCAATATCTCCCTGCAATACATTCAGAAATATCGGGATGTCTGCCCATATAAAAACAAACACTATGTTTTCTGCACAAAGGATGGCAGCCAACTAACCAGAAATGCCGTGAAGCTCTTTATGCATGATGTTGCTGTATGTCTTCCCTTTGAGTTCAGTTCCCACAAGCTCCGGCATAACTTCGCAACAAACTTCTTAGTTGATCAGTACACGCATAAAGGTAGTATGGATATCTACGCACTTCTTGCCATCATGGGACATGAGGACGTTGCGACAACTCAGCGGTATCTGCACATAGCAAACCAGTTGATTTACAGCAGTGCCCATATATCGCACTTAGATTCTGTTTTTGGCACGATTCCAAGAAATTAAATATAGATCGTGGTATATACAAACTAAACAACTTGCAAGTCCCCTGCTCACCCTGATCGGCGTGAAGTGGGACTTCTCTTTTGTGCAAACTGCACGAAAAAAAGCACCGTCCCCGATGC
>OGOH01001311.1_pt1 | contig 17758 bp, 17 predicted proteins | sample 1552571 | NCBI WGS metagenome assembly OGOH01 (sample SAMEA2580170, study PRJEB22360) | human gut metagenome | biome: human gut; feature: human-associated habitat; material: faeces | place: Denmark | collected 2008/2010
GTTTGCTAATACTTTTCGTTTCAGCAATTCAAGATTTAATAAAATATTATCAGCTTCTGATCTTATCATATATTGAGATGATTTATATAATAAATTACCCGATATTATTTCCCATTCCTTTGTCTTTTCAAAATGATTTTCATAAATAAAAGTAGTCAACCTTTCGTGAAACACTTCATACGCAGGTAACTTAAATGTAATTTTTTCTTTAGAATCATATAAATCTTTTAACTGTTTTATTAAATCACAAATATTGACCAAAATTTATCCTTCTTCCTGGATTATAACATTCGTCCCACTTACACTAATCCAAAATACTTTTCAAAAAACTTTTTCAGCTTTTCGATAATCCCTTCTTTCTTTTCTGCTCTACCACCACCAAAACGCGATACTGGCGGCATAATTTTATCAATGTCAGTGCCAATCGTTTTCAATGTACCGTCACGGAAAGAATTATCAATAAATTTCTTAGTCTCTTCTGATTTCAACCGTTCTTCATCAATAATTTCTGCAAGATCCTTTTCTTTTTGTTCCTGTACAAATTTACGCCAGTCTTCATCAACTTTTGTCGAAATATTAACACTTTCGATAAAGTCTTCAATAAGTTCTTTTTTGCTGCGCAACTGAATACTGGAGTTGATAGCCTTATCAATAGTAACCAGAATATTTTTATCCTTACAGTTAGATTCATGATATTTAACAACTAACATCAGTATATAATCAATATTGATCTCCACCTGCCTGATCAACTCAATCTCAAACACGATATCATCGTTAATATTTTCTTTATCCGCATCTTTATCTTTTGTAAAATTCTGGTAAATATCGATATAAATACTTTGGTAATCCTGAAAATCTCTGTCTGATAATATAGCTTGACCTTCAAAATCATCAAAAGCAGTCAGGATATTTTTTAATCTTAATATAGCACCAAACAGCCTAACGAAATCTTTTTGATTCTGCTCCCCGATAATGTCTTGTCCCAAAGGGAATTTTTGCAATAATTCACCGATCAGTTCAGTATAGCCAGGCTGATGCTTACCATTTTCATCATAACCATTATAATACGCATCATAGCCTTTCAGTAAAACAATACTACCAGCTTCCTTATCCCCAAATAAAGCCACCGCCTCATCGGTTTCCTTTTGCAGATCGCGGAAACAAACGATATTGCCATAAGTTTTTACTGAATTTAATATGCGGTTCGTACGTGAAAATGCCTGAATAAGTCCATGTTGTTTTAAGTTTTTATCCACCCACAACGTGTTAAGTGTAGTAGCATCAAATCCTGTCAAAAACATATTGACCACTATCAGCAAATCTACTTCGCGATTTTTTACCCGTGTAGATACATTTTTATAATAATTTTGGAATTTTTCAGACGAAGTATCGTAATTAGTATTGAACATACCATTATAATCTGCAATTGCAAATTCTAAAAACTCACGTGATGTTTTATCCAATAGTTCCGGTTCAAAACCTTCATCCGGCATTACATCTTCAGGATCATCCTCATTTGCACTAAAACTAAAGATTGTCGCAATAGTTAAATCTCTACAGCGTTCAATTAATTGCTTTTTAAACTCGACATAATACTTCATCGCCATCGGTATAGAGCTGACAGCAAAAATAGAGTTGAATCCTGCCATCCGTTGACCCTTAAGTGAATAAAAGCTGTTTCTTTTAGTTTTCTGGTCAAAGTGATCAAGTACATATTTTACTATTTCCCGAATACGTTTTGGCGATTCCAGCGCTCGCTCTCTATCAATAGCACGCACCTGAGTATCTTTAATACCTTCTACCGTTTTCATAGTATTTACGTAATCGATACGGAACGGCAGCACATTTTCATCATTGATTGCATCAACAATAGTATAAGTATGTAGCTTATCACCAAAAGCCTGTGGCGTCGTTCGCAGCAGCGGATTTCCACCACTGGAAGCATTGACCGCAAAAATAGGCGTGCCTGTAAATCCAAATAAATGATAATTTTTAAACGCTTTTACTATTTTATCGTGCATTTCACCAAACTGGCTCCGATGACACTCATCAAAAATAATAACAAAATGCTGTTTAAAAACGTTATGACTCTTATTCCGGCTAACAAATACATCCAGCTTTTGAATAGTTGTAATAATTATTTTAGTATTTGGATCTTCCAATTGTTTTTGTAATATCCTGGTTGATGCGTTACTGTTCGCTGCACCTTTTTCAAAACGGTCATATTCTTTCATAGTCTGGTAATCCAGATCTTTACGGTCTACAACAAATAATACCTTGTCAATATCTGGCAATGCACAGGCAAGTTGTGCCGTTTTAAAAGAGGTCAGGGTTTTACCGCTGCCGGTAGTATGCCAAATATAACCACCTGCCTGCAACGTTCCTGTAGTTTTGTAATTACTGGACACTACAATACGCGACAAAATTCTTTCTGTAGCTGCAATTTGATAAGGACGCATAACCAGCAATAATGATTCTGTAGTAAACACACAGTACTTGGTCAAAATATTTAAAATTGTATGTTTTGCAAAAAACGTTTTTGTAAAATCCACAAGATCAGCGATTGCTTTGTTATTGCCATCTGCCCAAAACGAGGTGAATTCAAAGCTGTTACTGGTTTTTTTACTCTTCCGTCTTTCACTGCCAGCCATTTCTTGTACATGGCTGATGCGAGTAGTATTAGAATAATATTTAGTATGCGTACCATTAGAAATCACAAAAATCTGTACATATTCATATAAGCCACAGGCAGCCCAAAAGCTGTCACGCTGATAACGTTTGATTTGATTAAAGGCTTCTCTGATAGCCACGCCACGACGTTTTAACTCCACATGTACCAAAGGCAAACCGTTTACAAGAATAGTAACATCATAACGAGTATCATGATTGCCCTGATCTTCTTGGTATTGATTAATGACCTGCAACCGATTATTGTGGATATGTTTTTTATCAATCAGGTAAATATTTTTAGTTGAGCCATTATCACGATGCAAAATCTGTACATGATCTGTCTGGATTTTACGAGTTTTTTCTACAATACCTTCATTTTTATTCGCAATGCAATTTGTAAAAAATTGTTCCCACTCGCTGTCTGAAAAAATATAATCATTAATTAGTTCCAATTGATGACGTAGATTATTGATCAAAGCTTTTTCATCATGAATAGTCAGGGATTCATAACCCTGCTCTGACAACAAATGTATAAATTCACGCTCAAGTTCGGCTTCACTCTGGTAAGCATCAGCGCGTTTATAACCAGATGCATATGCTGATACATATTCAGCAACGACTGTACTATCTTCAGTTGATGCTACAATATTATATGTACTCATACCTGTTTCTCCTTAAACGTCAGTAATTTGTCTCGATAATATTCGTACTGCTTTTGGCGGGCTGCAATTTCTGCTGGTAAACCAATTGTCATATCATTACACAAAGCATCGAAACGGTCAAGAATATCGACAATCCGTTGCTGTTCTTTAATATCTATAATCGGAATTTTATAAGCCTTTACCTCTTTATCACTTACGGCAGGATAACTAGCTCCCTTTTGATATTTTTCTATAAACTCATAAAATTTTTTTGTTGTTATATTATAAAAAATCCACTTAGGTAAAACCTTTCTTACATCGGCTCTTAAAACGCAAAATCCTGTACTACACACCTGATTATCATATTCATCAGTAATAAGAGCATATCTTTTTAACATCGGTCTGGTAGTACCAAAAACAACATCATCTTTTTTTACTATCTGCTGTGCTCTACTTGGCGCATTATTATACATAATAATTTGTGTTTCAGATATACTATTATCAACTCTACTCACTGATGACAAATCTATGTATTGGAAAATTTCATCTTGATTTTTATCCCACTTAACTTTCTGTGTATCAATTATACATTTATCCAACGGTTCAAATTTAACATTATCAAATTCCAACAGTACGTCTTTATAATACTCATATTGTTTTTTTCTTGCTGTAAGCTCTGCTGTAAGCTCTGCTGTAAGCTCTGTGAAATTGTCTAAAATACGGACAATTTCACGCTGTACTGGCAAAGGCGGAAATGGAATTTCTAATGTTTCTGTGACTGCTAAAGATATCTGAGGTAATGCGCCCATACCAGAAGCAGCTTCTCTTAGATATTGGAGTTTGCTTTTAAGCACATAATAAAGATATTTCACTGCAATTCTATCTTTATGTGTATAAGCCCACATTTCATTTTTAAATGTAAAAGGATTATCGTAATAAATAACATCAATTACACCTCTAGATTGAATCAATACAGAAGGTACTCTTGTAATATTTGCTTTAGGTATATCAGACTCTATTGAGTTAATTACAGTTTTTCCTCCAGCAAAAATCCTAATTTCACCATTAGGCTTTTCTATCTCTTTCATTTTTCCAGCAGTTATGGGTGTTCCTTTAAGCCTTTTATATACATCCTTTATTTTCTCAAAATCTACTCCATCAGGACAAAACTTTTTTATTAATTCATCTAACCTATTCATTTCATAGTATTCCCTTCTTCATTCCATCCCAAATTCCCAATTGCGGACATCATTTCATTATTATTTTTGACATTATCAAGCACCCCTACAACAAGACGTTGAAGGGCATCATATCTCTTTAAACCTAATAATTCATCATCACCATTACTATGTACAATCTCGCTCAACTCGCTAAACAACTTATAACCATTCTCAGAAAATTCTTTAGGAATAATCGAACATTCCTTATCTACTTTAACCAATATCTCTTTGAAAGGTCGATGTTTGCCATTTTTATTTTTGGTTTCAATATCAATAGCTTCGGCTGTTTGAAATGTAATTCTCTCTAAAACTTTCCTCAAATAAACTATTGCTCCAGCTCCAAGTTCATCGCGATAAGCACGATCAGCCTTCTCTAATAGTTCTGAAAAATCATCATATTTACCTCGTCCCAATAAAACATTTTCTGTTAATCTTTCAGCACGCTTCAACACACGTATATCAGGAGCTTGACTATATATATCACTTTTACTTTCTACTAAAAACCATACTGGTATTACTTCCCCACAACGAGGGCACGTTAATACACAATCAATACTCACCAAACGTTCGTTAATACCAATACAGAATAACTCTTCATTTGATACAAATGTAATATCAATATCGCAATTTCTACAAAAATAATTTAAAGCGATTTTTCCTGCTTTAATTTTTTTCTGTCTGCCACATTTTAGCTTCGTATTATTCAAAAAACCTTCAACCTGTTCAAATTTACTGGTTAATGGTTTTGAAAGAATATCAGTTAATCGCATCTCCATCTACCTCGATTTCCGCAATGATTTTATCGATTTCATCACGCAAAACCTGTTCTCTGGCAACTATTTGTTTAATTTCAGCATTTAAAACAGCGATATCTATTTTTTCTCTGGTATCTTCCTGCTCGACATAGGTACTGACTGAAAGATTATAGTCCTGAGCTTCAATATCGGCATTAGGTACAACCTTGGCAAGATAATCTTTATCAGCTCGTGCTTTGTAGATATCGATAATATGAGCAATATTAGAAACAGTGAGCTTATTACTGTTAGTCACCTTCACATATTCTTTGGAGGCATCAATAAATAAAGTATTGTTTTCCTGCTTAGATTTTTTCAAAACCATGATACAGGTGGCAATACTGGTTCCATAAAAAAGGTTATCAGGCAGTTGAATCACACAATCAACAAAATTATTATCTATTAAATATTTACGTATTTTTTGTTCTGCACCACCGCGATACATTACACCAGGGAAACAAACTATTGCTGCCGTACCATTGGTAGCCAGCCATGACAGAGAATGCATAATAAAAGCCAAGTCTGCCTTAGACTTTGGCGCCAATACTCCCGCTGGTGAAAAGCGTGGATCGTTGATCAATAGAGGATTATCACTACCATCCCACCTAATAGAATAAGGAGGATTGGAAACGATAGCTTCAAACGGTTCGTCATCCCAATGCTTTGGATCTATAAGCGTATCGCCATGGGCAATATCAAACTTGTCGTAATCAATATCATGCAAAAACATATTGATACGGCAAAGATTATAAGTTGTAATATTGATTTCCTGTCCAAAAAATCCCTGACGCACATTTTCTTTGCCAAGAATTTTGGCAAATTTAAGCAGCAACGATCCACTGCCACACGCGGGGTCATAAACTTTGTTTACTTCTGTTTTGCCAACCAATGTTATATGGGTCAAAAGTTCTGACACTTCCTGCGGAGTGTAATATTCGCCACCACTTTTGCCCGCATTGGAGGCATACATACCCATCAAATATTCATAAGCATCACCAAAAGCATCAATGGTATTGTCTTTATAATCGCCTAAATTCAACTCACCGATACCATTCAGCAGTTTCACTAATTTTTCGTTCCGTTTAGCGACAGTACCACCCAACTTATTACTGTTGACATCCATATCGTCGAACAAACCTCTAAAATCATCTTCGCTATCGCTTCCCTGTGCTGAACTTTCAATGCTATTAAAAACTTTTTCTAAAGTTTCGTTAAGATTTTCATCATAAGGCGCTTTGGCTCTTATGTTCGCAAATAATTCACTTGGTAAAATAAAAAAGCCTTTTGTTTTTACCAGGTCTTGTCTGGCTTGTTCAGCTTCACTATCAGCAAGTTTTGCATAATCAAAATCAGCATTGCCTGTTTCATGTTCGCCAACATTTATATAATTCGTCAAATTTTCGGATATATAACGATAAAACAACATTCCTAAAACATACTGTTTAAAATCCCAACCGTCAACGCTCCCGCGAAGGTCGTTAGCAATTCCCCATATCATGTTGTGTATTTTTGCCCGTTCCTGTTCTTTCTTATTATCAACCATTTTTAATATCCTCTTTTTCTATTTCTTTTAATGTTTTTCCATCTTTTGTTTTCCATTCGGTCAGTCCATTACTTGCTCTACCTAAAACGAAACAGCTAGCTCCTGATGGTGTGCCAAATAAAACATCTTCCATCAATTTATTTTCATTATTGATTTTGTTATCTTTTTTTAATTTCTCTCTCAGAACAACTGCACCTTTGTAAAGTGAACTTCGTGTTATAGGGTTAATATAGCTTCCCTGCAATACTACAAAACCTTCATCTGTAACCTTCCCCAACGCACTGCCACCAGTACCGGCTGTACATGTAAAATTCAAGACAAATAAATTTTCTTTATCTTCAATCTGCTTCTCAGTCAATAATGGTTCAAAAGTTTTATGCCCTAAAGTGCTGATCAATAATTTAGCATTATACAAGAATTCTTCCATTTCTGCTTGTTCCGCTTCGGAAATGTTAGAACGTGTAGGCGTATTGGCATTCTTAACAACATATCTTCTAGCTGCTATTGCTAACTCATAAAATCTATTTTCCAAATATTTTATGTGTGCCTTATTCAAGTTATCATCTTTACTGATAAAAACTATAACTTCATTCCAGTAATCTTTACTATCTAAATGCTGTTTTAAGCGCGTCATGATGTTTTCAGCTTCACCAATGTATACTAGAGGCTTATTTTCTTTATCATCTTCGCCAAATAAAAAATAAACACCTGATGAAGAAAGTTCTGGTCGCTCTTCACAAGCCTTTATCATGCTACGCGGTATTTTATAAGCTATACCAGTCCAATTAGATAATTCACAAATCCATCTTCCTGTCGGTGTCCCATCTAATAAAAACAACTTTATATTTTTGCCAAAGGTTTGCATCCCCATTACCTCCGTAACATCTAATAATATTTATACAATTCGACAAGTATTGCTCAAATCCTGCGTTTTGCAATTTGTATATTTGAATATTTTGCTAATATTTATGTTATAATACCCTTAACCAACAACAAACGAGGTGATTAAAATGCAAAAGTTTATTCCTTTCGCCAAGCTGTCGAAAAAGGCGCAGCAGGTGATCAACAAAAACAAGCGTAAAAGTTGGGGCAATATTGATCCAACAACCAAACGTCCTGAAAATTCCAAAGTATACAACCGCAAAAAAGCTCAGGCTTGGAAAGATACTTTTCCAACGTCTGAGCTTTTTTATTGCTGTTTTAGTTTTGAAATAAAATTTATTTATATTGTTGACTAAAAAAGTTGCATCCTTTCAAAGTCGTAGTATAATAGGCATTATAATAAATTTAAAGTTTTTGAGGGGATGCACTTATGCAAACAAAAAAATTAAGATACCTGCTGCTGTTTGCCGTTATCGCAATAGCCGCCACAGTGGTCTGGTACTTTGCCTACTGGCTCAAAACGCCGCAGTATTCGCTGGGTCTTATTGGCACTGCGGTACAAAAGCACGATTTTGCGGCTTTTGAAAAGCACGTCGATATGGAAACACTTTACAGCAGCGCTTATGACGATGTCGTTGTTGCCTCTTTTGGCAACGAACGCCTGTCAAGCCCGATTCTGGCTGCGTTAGTACAGAATATCAAAGGTGTTGCCGTCCCGATCCTGATCGACCAGACCAGACAATACGTCAACGGCGGTGCTATGGAAGAAGCAGATCCAAGTGATGCTGACTCGCCGATGCTGCAAAACAACGGTACTGATATTGTCAATAATCTGAAAAACAAGACAGGCGTCAATTCTATGCAGTATCAGGGTGTGGAAAAGATTCAGAAAAATGGCAGTGCCGCGGTCGTAACCATCAAAGTTTTCGACAGCGAATTAGACAAACATTTTTTAGTAGAACTTGCTATGCAGCAGCTTACTGACGATACCTGGCAGATAACCAAGATCAACAATCTGAAAACTTTGATCAATGAACGTGATCAGGCCTTACAAAACAAACTGGCTGAACTTAACGCTCCTGTACAAAAGCAGATCGGCGACGCTGTTGCCGTTTCTCCGCAAAAAATCTTTATAACTTCGGCTCCTTATTCCGGCGTTATACGCCTGTTAGAAGCAGATATTCAGCTGACTAACAACGCGATGAGGGAGTTGCAGTATTTTACCGGTGTTCTGGAGCTTTACAACGCTGATAATGAATTATTTTACAGTGGTAATTTTGCCAGCAGCAAAGACCTTGCCGCCAAACAGACCGCAGTTTATAAATTCAACTGGGAGCTGAACCCTTTTCTGACTGATGATGCCAAGGTTATGAACAGCGATTTCAGCAAAGTGACTTGGAAGGCTTCTCTAAGCAGTCTGTCCTTTGCCGACGGCTCTACAATCGAACTTTTAACGCAGCTGCCTGTTAAAGCAGCAACTAAATAAAAACCTGAAAGCCGTAACGCCGATCCAACAGCGTTACGGCTTTTTTATTACCACTGACAGCAGGCTTTCGCTTTGCTGCGGATCAAAGCACCGCCATCTTGCAAAGTTCCGTCGGCAGATGCCAGCTTCCACAGATCCCATCTTTCAAAAGTCGTTGCCGGCCCATAATCATCAAGGTCAGCCGCTTCTGCATGAGTCATAACATAATTATCGTCGATCGGCAAATCCAGTCCCCGGCACAAAACCGCTACTACCCGCGCCAAGGTTTCTAACTGTTGCCGTGTAGGCGGCACGCTGCCAAAGTCCACACCGCCATCGGCATAAGCCACCGCGTCGGCGCAGCAGCAGATGCTTACCGCAACTGCGCCGCTGTTACGATGCCAGGTATGCTCTTTATATTCTGTCAGTTTCCCGCAGCTGCTCCACACTGTACCATCACCTGTGATATTCAAGTGATAGTCGTCATAAGTATTGTTATAATGCCCCGCCGTCCAGTGCAAATAAATCCTTCTGATCTCACCCTTTGCGTTTTCAGCCAGCGCCGCCAATTCCTGCAATGTTATTTCACGCATTTTCTATCCCTCCGTCTCAGGCTGCCTGCGCCTGCTGCTCATCATAAAACTTCTCAACAGTTATATCACAGGTTTTGCCATTGCTTTTTATAATAATATCGCCGCATAAAGCCGTATTGAAAACATCGGCCTGTAAATTGTACAGTCTTTGTACCACTTCCGGGCTGGGATGCTTATATTTATTACCTTCGCCGCTGCTGATGACCGCTATTTTCGGTTTGACAGCAGCTAAAAATTCATTGATCGATGATGTTTTACTGCCGTGATGCGCCACTTTTAAAACCTGCGCCTGCAGTGCCTCAGGGTCAGTTTGCAGCAGATCACGTTCTACTTCGGCCTGAATATCCCCGGTCAGCAGCATTGCAAAATCTTTATACTCCAACCGCAGCACCAGACTGTTGTTATTGGTGTCAGAAGGAGTCCCCTTATACAGCGTCTGCGGACTCAGGACCTTCAGCTTCACCATTTCATTGACCGGAACTTCCTGACCGCCGCGCAGTACTTCAAAAGGAATCTGTTCCTTTTCTATCTGCAAACGAAAGTCGTTATACATTTTAGTTTTATAATTCTGACCGCTGTCATAAACATGTTTTACCGGAAACCTGTTCAGCACCGCTTTCATACCGCCGATATGGTCGGCATGCGGATGTGTAGCGATCAGCATATCGATCTGCTCGACATGATTTTCTTCCAGCTTGGTCAGCAGCCTGGCAGCTTCGCTGCGGTCGCCGCTGTCGATCAGGATATTTTTCCCCTGCATTTGTACCAGGATACTGTCTCCCTGTCCAATATCCAAAGCTGTAACGGCAAGGATATCGTCAGCAGTTTTCACAGCTTCCTGTGTTTTTGCCTCCGCTTTTGGCGGCATTTCTTCGGGTACTGCAGTATCCATCGTCTGTAACTGCTCCAGCAAAACCGGCACATAACTTTTTATCAGCTCGCTGTCTTTAGTAACAACGCCGGCTGCAAGCACCAGCGCAGCCAAAAGTATCGCTAAAAATGAAGTCTTCTTCATATGTTCCGCTCCTTAATTTAAATGCAGATCGTGATGCAGCGGCTTAAAAATACTCATTTTACCACCGCGCTCCAGCACTGCTGTTGCAAAACCTGCGTCATAATCCGGCAGCTTCGGCATTTTGCTTTGCTGCAGCTGTTCATTGCCGGGCAGCAGCAATCTTAAAGCATAATCTATTTTTACCGCTCCCAGCCACATCAGATACCCTATCTCGACATCGTGGAAGCCGTCCATATCGGTCCTCAGTGCAGCACACAGCTGTTCCACCTGCAATAGCTGTTCTATATTCATTCCCCTGGTTCCACGCTCGCGCCAATATTCTATAATCTTTCCTAGCCCACGACCTAAAATAAGCTGCTGATGCTGTTTCACCTCAAAAAGCAGCCGGCGGCGCAGATACACGACCTGATCCAGCCCTACTGCCAAAGTACGGTTGGCAAGCTCCAACTTGCTCATGTGTGAATTATCCCACAAAGGTTGGCTTGCACCGGATGCATCCAGCATCAGTAATGGAACAGGCGATTTCAACATACTTTCACTGCCCAGATTATCATAAACGCCGCCATCAGTCAGATAGAGCTTGGCCGGATTTTCCGGTTTCTGCGTTCCCGTACCGTAAAGATCCCTGAATTCTCTTGCCTCTACATCCAGTTCCAAAGGTGCGAAGCCTACCGGATAAGCAGCCGAAGCCGCAACGGCAAAAGCAATGGGGATATCGTCGATATCACTGCTGCGCCCCAGCAGATAACCGTAAATATCACTACTTTTAAACCTGAATCTTTTTAAGGTATTGATACAGGTAGCATTGCAGCTCCATTCTGTCGCTGCCTCTGCCTGCTTCATTTTTCTGCCTTCAAACAGTTCTTCGTCTAACACCTGTGGAAAAGCTTTACTCATCTTCGGCCTTAAAGCAGCCGCCAGAGCCAACTGCTGCAGCTTGGGCAGATATGGCAGCAGATAAGCGAGCCAGGATGCTTTTGTCATGATACGCCTGCGGAAATTGCACTGCCCCAGATTGATCAGTTTCGTTGTCACCCGCCTGTCAAAATCAAGCAAACTGCTGAAATCACCTTCTGCCAAAGCGCTGATGACAGCACCTGCAGTAATACTGCCGCCGGATACAGAGGTTATTTCGTTGACATGTTTTTCAAGTCCCAGCTCTACTAATCTGCGGTAAGCCCCAAGACAGTAAAACGTAGCTCTGAAACCGCCGCCGCTGAAACCCAGATTGATCTTATTATCTATTTCCACTTCATTTTCCCTCCTTTGAAAAAAGCCGCCCATAACAGGCGGCTTTCTTAATCTTCCAGCCATACCGGCCTTCTGGCAAAACCAACATGGTAAACTATGTACTGCATCACCACCTGATGCTCACCGATATTCAGCAAATAGAAATTCTTCTCCTGTCCGATGATCCGTCCGCGCGGAGAATCTGACAGACAGCGGTTTAGCAGCTGACGCTGCTTTTCAATGTCTTCCTCATTTACTGTTTTTTCTGGATCGGTATTGCCGATAACAACACGTTTTACATAGCCCACCGCACTTACATCAAATGGTTTCGTCATCATAGTTACCTGCCTTTACACCTCATCAGGCAACGTCATTATCAGCTGTATAATGTTCTTGCCCCTGTGCTCCTGCTGCCGCAGTTTTCTGGATACTTGTGGGGTTGATCGCCGTATTGAGGATATCCAAAACACGGGACAGACCTTCCGGCATCTCGCCCTGAGTAGCGCGGACCTGTACATGATATTTTGCGGAATTATCACTCTTACGGGTATTTTCCTTATGGCTGGAGATAGATCCCTTAACTTTGGCTTTCATGCTGAAAGGACCGATCTGCAAACCCATCTCTGCTTCCAGCTCGCCTTTTTTATCGTCGATTTCCGACTGAGTTTCCGAAGATTTTACTTCCATATCGAAGGTAATATCTACCAGATCGATCGACAGAGACGGAACTTTGACCATCGCCAAAAGCGGGATATTCATTTCCACTTTTTCAGAAGCGGGACCATTGCCGTCATCGCCGTTAGCGCTGCGGGTAAAGCTGAACCCTACGGTACGTACGACCTGTTTATCGCCTTCCTTAACCAGGCCGACCTCTTCAATAAAGCGAGCCGTTGCGCCGGCCAGCATCGTCTGTGCGTCACAGGCAGCCTGCAGCGGACCGCCGATCAAAGACTCCATTGGCAAACCGCCGAATTCTTCCGCCATTTTTACTAATGCCATAATTAACTACATCCTTTCTGTTTGTACTTTATCAGGGCAGTATTTTCACCATCTGATCATTGATTTTCATAACTGCTTCAGGAGGATCGTTAGACTCAAACAGCAATTCTACATCGACAAAATTATCGGTATCCGTTTTGTTGGAAGACAAAATATTTGCCAGCAGACCGCTGTCATTGCTTTTACCATCATCCCAGCTGCTCAGCTTTACCTTAAACTTCAGCTTCATCTCCTTCAGCTTCAGAGAATTCATCGGTACCAGCGCAATTTTCGGCACCTGCACCAGTACATATTCCAGTTCGCCTGTGTCAGGATTGATACGAGGATATTGGATATCAAAAGTCAGCGGTTTCTGCGACTCGTCAAAATAACGTTTCATAACATTCAAGTGCTGATTTTCGATCATGCTGTGCGCTTTTAAAATTGATTCCTGCATCGCTCCCAACAAATTCTCAAAGTATTGCTTTTTCGCCATCACGGCTCCTCCTCATAATCAAAATTTACGGCTGTAAAGATCGGTCACCTTAACCTGCAGCGCTCTTGCCAAAGCGTCAAGAACCGGAACAGTCGGATGCCGTTCGCCTAATTCGATCGCACTGATCATACTTGTACTGATACCTGATAATTTAGATAAATGCTTTTGCGTCATACGTTTCTCAGTGCGGACCTGGAAACAGATAATAACAAATCATAAGCCAGCCCCCCTTTCTAGGTGCCTTTTTCTTTAGCTCCTCCCCGCAGCTTCAAAAAGTTTTCCATACCGGCTTTGGCAAAATAACCGCTGATGATAACAGAAAACGGACCGTCAACATAATCTATCAGCCTGTCCGGTATTTCTCTGTATATTAACCAAGTGCCGGCCGAAAACATTATGATGCCGACAAATAACCAGGTCACCGTTCCGACAACCTTTTTGGAGAAGCTCAGTTTTTCATCATCAAGTTCCATAGCTTTCACCTCCCTGGCTTTACATTACTATTATCTTTATCCACAATGGTGGAATATTATAAGAAATACTTTATTATTTTAATGTTTTACGAATTTTTAAATTGTGAAACATTTTTATTTTTGCTTTTTATCCTTTCATAAGTCCTCGCAGCTGTATCCTAGTACTTAGAAAGGACAAATAAAAAAGCCCCGCTTACAAAAATGTAAACGGGGCTTTCGCCTTTTTCTGTATTTTTACAGGCCGCAGCATGCAAAAATACATGTATCAATATTCACTTTATTACTTCAAATTTATTTAGATTACTTAAAGCGTTTTAAACGCAGGGCATTGCTTACTACCGAAACCGAGCTCAGCGACATTGCGGCCGCAGCAATCATCGGGTCAAGCAGAGGTCCGCCGAAAATGTGCAGCACTCCTGCGGCTACAGGTATACCAATAATATTATAGCCAAAAGCCCAGAACAGATTTTCTTTGACGTTGCGGATCGTGGCCTTACTTAAACGCAGGGTAGTACTGATATTACGAATATCTCCGTTGACCAGCACGACCTGCGCCGATTCTATCGCCACATCAGTCCCGCCGCCAACGGCAATGCCCAGATCAGCCTGCGCCAAAGCCGGTGCGTCGTTGATACCGTCGCCAACCATGGCGACGATCTCCCCACCCTGCTGGAAGCTTTTGATCAGCTCGGCCTTATGACCAGGCATCAGCTCAGCAACTACTTCGTCCACGCCTGCCTGCTGCGCAATATAAGCAGCAGCGCGTTTATTATCGCCGGTCAGGATAACGGTACGGATATTCAGCTCGTGCAGCTTCTGCATTGCTTCCTGGGTTTCTTCCTTCAGCGTATCAGCGATAGCAAAAATACCGCATAAATTACGGCCGATCGTCAGATAAACGATCGTTTTACCAACTGACGCTAATTTTTCGCCAAGTTCTATGGCATTCGGAGGAATCATTGCCACAGGCTGTACAAAGGACAAATTTCCCAACCGTACGTTGGTATTTTCACAACGGGCAGCGATACCGCCGCCTACCGTAGTTCTAAAATCTGTACAGGTCGGCAGTTCCATCCCTGCGGCCCGTTCTTTGACAGCTACTGCCAGCGGATGAGCTGAACCTTGTTCAATTGCCGCCGCCAGCCTTGTTATCGCTTCTTCTTTGGCTCCGTTCCAGCCGATAACGTCTGTTACTATCGGTTTGCCCTTCGTAATCGTACCGGTTTTATCAAAAACCGCCATTGTTACATTATGGGATGTTTCTAAAGCTTCTGCATTTTTGAACAGCACGCCTTTTTCAGCACCCTTACCTACAGCGACCATGATTGCCGCCGGTGTCGCCAGTCCCAAAGCACATGGGCATGCAATAACAAGTACGGCAACAAAGACCTGAATGGCAAACTTACTGCCAGAGCCGGCAAACCACCAGCTCAAGCCGGCGACTAAAGCTATCACCAGCACTACCGGCACAAAAACCGCCGCAATTTTATCAGCTGTTTTGGCAATCGGCGCTTTCGATCCCTGAGCCGCTTCTACCATCTGCATGATCTGCGACAGCATCGTATCCTTACCGACTTTTTCAGCTTTAAAACGCAGATACCCGTCGGTAACTACTGTAGCCGCAAAAACATTTTCGCCGACACTTTTACCTACAGGCATACTTTCACCGGTCAGCATCGATTCATCAATACTGGCATGTCCATCTGTGATCACCCCGTCGACCGGTATCTGATTGCCTGGGTGGACGATAACTATATCACCAGTCAGTATCGCTTCACGCGGAATCTCTACTTCTCCGCCGTCCTTCCAGATAAAGCCTGTCTTCGGCGCCAGGTTAAGCAGGCTGCTGATAGCGTGTCCAGCTTCACCTTTCGCACGCAGTTCTAAAAACTTACCACATAAAACAAAGGTCAAAATAGCACCGGCAGACTCAAAATAAAGACTATGCACAGCATGCGGATTTATTCTTGCCAGAACTTCGTAGGTTGAATAGCTGCTGTAAATAAACGCAGCCCCCGTACCTAAAGCAACCAGTGTATCCATCGACGGAACACCATTTTTCAAGCTGATGATACCATTTTTGAAAAACGGACCGCCGGCATACAATATCGGCAGCGTTAACAACAACTGCACAAAAGCATAGACATCGCTCATCTGATCCGGATCTATCGGTACAGGCAAAAATTTACCCGGCACCATCGGCGCCATCGCCAAATATAACAGCGGCACAAAAAAGAAAGCCGCCACTTTCAAACGTTTCTTTAAATCAAGGGCATCCTGTTCCGCCCTCTGTTCAGCTGTCGATTCTTCGCCCGGCGCATCATGGACGACACCAAAGCTCATTCTGGTCACAGCTGCTTCCAGCTGCTCTATCGTCGCCTGATTTTCATCATAACGCACCAACGCCGACTGAGTCGCCAGATTGACTTCCGCTCTGTCGACACCTGGAACCTTCTTTAAAGAACGTTCCACGCCATTAGAACAGGCAGCACAATGCATTCCTGAAATTTTAATAGTTACTGTTTTCATAAGCTTTATTTTTCAACAGTGAAACCAGCTTCTTTTACTGCCATTTCCAACTGCTCCACTGTAGCCGGGGCTTCATATTCTACAACTGCCATGCACTGCTCCAGGTCTACTGCTGCGTGTTTTACGCCCGGTACATCCTCCAATGCCATTTTTACACCGGCAACACAACCTGCGCACGACATACCAAAAATATACATACTCGCTTTTTCCATAATTTATGCCTCCATTTCGGAATTTGATCCAGTGCTGCCAGTAAAATCGACAGCTTAAATTTTAAGGTTAGCAAAAACTGCCCCTCTACATCTTATAACTCAATCTTAACAACCTGTACAGGCTTTGTCAAATAATAACTCTGCCTTACAGAAGCTTGAAATTATACGCAGCAGGCAGCAATTCATTCCTTAAATCTATTATAACATATGAGTCGTTATTCATATATATTTTTCTGCAAAACCTTTGTGAATTATTTTTCTGCCTGCCGCAGTATTACCACATTTACCTGATTTTTCTAACTGTCCTGCTTTATTTTTCAACTTCTGTCCATTTTACACAAACCAGTTTTGTTTTATACTATATTTTGTAGATTTAACTGAAGAGGGTGTTTTTTATGCGTAATGACAATATTACAAGGCTGACGCTGGCAGGTATGTTTGCAGCTTTGGCTTTCGTTTGTTTTACTTATCTGCGGATCGAGATCCCCATGGGTGGCGGTATGACCGGCAAAATTTATATCGGTCATGCTTTTATCCTCCTGTCTGCTCTGATTCTGGGGGCAAAATACGGAGCGCTTACAGGTGCAATAGGTCTGTCCCTTGCAGACATTTTAGCCGGTTATACCACATCAGCACCGCCGACTTTTTTAGCCAAATTTCTATTGGGACTGGCGGTAGCCTTTATTGCTCATAAAGTTTTTAACCTGGCTGCGGCAGATGACAAAAAAGCGACTAAGATCGTAACTATAGCGGCTGTTTTCGGCTGCCTGGTCAATGTTATCACCGAACCGCTGATTCGCTATGGCTTTAAAGTCTTCGTTTTAGGACTTCCGCACCAGATAGCCTATCTATCTGCAATCAACTGTGCTGTTTCCATGGCGGTAAGCGCTGTGCCATCTGTTATTTTAGCAGTTTTACTGCCGTCAGAGATAGTGGCGTTGCATACTTTTTTATCAAAGTCAGCCTCAATAACCACGTTATAAACAGTGTCTTTATTAAAGCCTGTACCTACGTCCT
>OGOH01001324.1_pt1 | contig 17630 bp, 10 predicted proteins | sample 1552571 | NCBI WGS metagenome assembly OGOH01 (sample SAMEA2580170, study PRJEB22360) | human gut metagenome | biome: human gut; feature: human-associated habitat; material: faeces | place: Denmark | collected 2008/2010
CATGCATTTGTGTTAAATGTCCGGAAGAAGAACATGGCTGTCTATATTATGATTATAGCGTACCTGCCGATCCCAATAATCCTGGAAATAAAACAGGATATATTAATGATGGACAAAGCCATTTTTGCCCTGGTTATCAAGGAAGAGGTTGGGTTGAAAAACATGCAATAGATGTAGGATTAAATTGTTATTAGTTTATAGAGAAATATAGTATGTTCTGGATATAGAGTATTTATTACTATGTGTTCAGAACTTTATTTGATATTTTGATTAAAATACCTAGTATGATGAAGAGTCCATATTTTATCTTACTCTGTCATTTATTCCTGCTTTTCTCATGCAATAGATCTCAGAATACAAAAAACAACTTTTTAAAAAATTTCATACCTTCTCATGATATTGAAATTACCGTGCTGGATTCTACCGATTTGGTTGTGGATTTTATACCTAGCATGGTCAAAATGAAAGATAAAATTATTTATTCACAATTTACGGGAGATACTATTTTTTCATCCATAGATTTAATTCATTATAAAAAAAATAATTTTGGTAAAAGGGGAAGAGGAAATAATGAATTTACTGAAGGATACGGTTTAGAAAAAATTAATGATAGTATTCTTTTCATATTTGACAGGACTCTTGCCAAATTGATGTTTTTGCAATTAAGTAATGATACCATCATTTTTTTACCTTCCTATCCGACCAATCATTTTATGCTAGATGTCCACTATGGAAACGACTCGATTTATTTTGTTACAGGAACTGGTAATTTAGAAAAAAACTATGCTTTATATAATCGTAACAGTAAAATGTTAAGGCCCTTTATATCTTATCCTAAAGGGGTGAATGACAATCTGACCTTGAACGGAAAATCTAGAATATATTACAGTCATATTGTTCGTCACCCTGGAATGAAGAAGTATATGGCTTTTAAAGATAAACACCACATAATCGATATTTTAGAAATAAAAAATGACTCACTGATATTAGTGAAAAGAAATATTTTTACACATTTTAAATGGAAAATGGTGTCCGGGGTATATAGACCGAGTGAAAAAGGCACACCCAATCGTGTCTTCACCTCTAAACTTGTCGGTTTATCGAAGTATGTGTGTGCTTTATACAAACAAGATCATTCGGAGTTTATTCTGACCTTTGATTGGGATGGAAACCCTTTGAATAGTTATAAACTTCCCTGTCATTTATTAAATTTTACTGGAGATGATTCATTAAATTTTTATGGTATCGCTTTAATTGGAGAAAATTACAATTTGATTCATTTTAAACTTTAAAGTAATGAAGCTAAACATTTGTATTTTGTTGTTTATATCCTGTATTTCATGCCAAACTTCGACAAAAGAATATACTCAATTTGTTAATCGATATTTAAATAGACAACTTAAATTACCTCAGCATATTTTAATTAAGCAATGTAGTGATTCGATTTATCTTCAAAATCCTGCTAAATATACGAGTGATTCAATTTATAGAATCACAACTTATATTTATGGGGATTGTTATGCTTGCGTTGAAGATCTTATAAAATGGAAACAACTTTTATCACAATTCCCACCAGATAAGGTAAGGTTTCTGTGTTTTATTTATGCTGAGATATATTCATCTTTTGAAATCATGAATGAAAGATCCATTCATTTTACACAGCCCATTATATATGATCCTGAAAATCATTATATAAAAATGAATAAATTGCCAGATAATAAATTGTTGAACACATTTTTAATCGATCCTAACGGAAAAATTGTAGTAATAGGTAACCCTATTATTTCAAATAAAATAGCTACCCTGTATAAAAATGAAATCGATCGAGCGGAAAATGATATTTAGATACATTATGATTCCGGTGTTAGTATTGACTGGTTGTTCTTTTTCTAATCCGTTTTTAAGTCAGTTCAGCGATAAAGGTACTTTGGAATTATTGCCTGTATATACGACAGATATCGATATCTTGAGTAATACGGTTTCAATGGTTATGCTTAAAGATTATGTTGTATGGGACAGGTGTCATGCAATGCGTGGGACAGTTCTTCATACCTATCATATTCCCGGAAAGATACTTTCCCAATATAAGAATGTCGATGGTGCCCATTTATTATACAAACTGAATGATAGTATGGTAACAAGTATTCAATTGGCCAGGAAATGCAGGATGGATATACTAATTCGCGATACGATCAAAGAGGTCGCGACTTATTCTTTTCGTATCAGAAACAAGGATTCTTTTAACTGGTTAGACGACTATTATTTTGTTAGTGTTTATCCGACAGATGAAACAGCAACTTATTTTTTCGGTCAGACTACGACAAAAAAAACACGATATGGTGTATATGAACAGTCTCATCAGGCTTTTTATCCTTCGACTTCCTGTTATCCTCCTACAGAAAAGGAAATGACTTTACTCTCTCCCGACTATTGGAATGACGCGTTTATTATCAAGCAAAAGAACAGAAACAGATTTGCAGTTTTCAGAAAATATTATCAATTGTTCGATTTGATAGATGTAGATCGCTTTACGATAAAACCCGTAAAAAGAATTTCGATTCCTCACACTTTGCTTACCTTTCAAGACCAACTCAATCTGGAGAGGCAGTTGGTTTTTTATTTTTTCCCGGGATTGTCAATAGATTCAGAAAAATACATCATTACTCTCTATCAAAATAACGGGCAACGCTATTTATTATTTTGGACCTGGGAAGGACGTCCCCGATATCGCTATGACTTTCCCAAAGATTATGAGATATATGGTCTTTGCGGAGATGGAGAAAATCAGATATATGCTTTAGGTGTTGATTCTAAAAATCAGTATCAATTATTATATATACGTTGTGATTGCTGATTAACTATCGATTAATAAGAAAAGCAGGAAGAGCATGGGATCTTTCAATTGCCCCCTCAAACTGGTGTAGGCACTTTTTTTCAGGGATTTTACCGTGTTGACCGAAATGTTCAGTGTTTCGGCAATTTCATTGTTGTTTTTTCCGTTCAGACCCAATAAAATGATTTTTCGGGTTTGAGGGGGAAGAGTATCGATAGCTTGATGGAGAATCCGCAAAGTTTCCTGATAGGTGATTTCATGTAAAAAATCCGGGTCTTTGGCCTCTGATACCGATTGTGTCTGTTGGTATTGTTGTTTTATTTTCTGGTGTTTAAGATGATCCAGACAGAGATTCCGGGCTGTGATATAGATAAAAGATTTTGCTTTTTCAGGCACGTCGAAATCCCTTCTGCGCTCATAAAGCCGGATAAATGTATCCTGTGTAATGTCCCGGGCAATAGCATCTTCTTCCGTATATTTCCGGACAAAACGGTATACGGGTTCGAAATAGAGCTCGAAAAATCTTTTAAATCCTTGGCTATTGGTCAACATCCTGTGAAAAACGTTCGTCTAAAAATTGAAACGGATAAAACAAATAAACGTTTTTGCAAATATACATCTTTGATTGTTTTTTTGAGATTCGTTAGATTTTTTTTTGTTTTTCAATCCGGTTTTTGGATTTTCTACTCACCCGTTTTTTAAATTGGATCGTTATAATTATAAAGAATGAGAAAAAAATTGAATATTGGATAATTGATTGAAGCAATGCAAGAATTAGAAAAACGATATGAAATTGCCCGGTTGATTGCATGCGAATTGATCGGAGTACTTTCTGGACGTGAGGCGGAGGATTTGGAGGTGTGGAAAAACTCTTCTGAAAAGCATGCAAGGGAGTATATGGAAATCCGGGAAAGATTGCTTCGGGATATTGATTATCCGGATTATTTGGAGCTAAAGCAAGAATGGGAAGGATTTGAACAAAAACTGTTCCGGAAAAAGCGGGTATTCAATTGGTGGGTAACAGTAGCAGCTGCTTGTGTGGTTATTTGTTTGGGTATAACATTTTTATGGATGAGAGAGCCTGTTGCCGAACCGGTGGTTGCCGGAACATCAGGGGGGACGAAAGGTTTTAGGGCGACACTGATTTTAGGAAACGGAGAGCAGGTGAGTATAGGCGACTCTTCGAGCCAAACGATTGCTGTTGCGGGAGGAACTACGATTGTAACGACCGGAAAAATGGTGAAATACGATGCCGGGAAGGAGGATCGGGAAGAAAAAGCGGAATGGAATACGATTGTTGTACCGCGTGGAGGAGAATACGAATTAGTTTTGGCCGACGGAACGCGGGTGTGGTTGAATTCGGAGTCTCGCCTGACTTATCCCGTCCGTTTTACGGGGGAGCTGCGGGAGGTGAAAATGGAGGGAGAAATTTGTTTCGATGTAGCCCGGAAGGAGGAACAGCCTTTTGTCGTGAGAACGGCTGATTTGGCGGTAAAAGTATTAGGAACCCTTTTCAATATGGAAGCTTATCCGGAGGATTCCCGGGTAACGACTACGCTGGTCAGGGGTAAAGTAGAAGTAGCTGTCGGGGATAAAACTCAGGTATTACAGCCGGATCAGCAATTGGCGGTGGAAGCAGGCCGGTTTACTCTGAAACAGGTGGTGGCGGAAGATTATATCGGCTGGACTAACGGACTATTCCATTTTACCGAGGCATCGCTTGAGGAAATTATGACCAAACTGGCCCGGTGGTATGATGTGGAATTCTTTTTCGCCAAACCGGATTTGAAGGAAGCCCATTTTTCTTTGGATATTCAGCGGTATGAAAATATCGCAACCATTTTATCGAAGCTTGAAAAGACCGGGCGGGCACGGTTTCGGGTAAGCGGAAAAACGGTGGTTATCGAACAGTAGGATATATTAAAAAAGCAATACATGCGGGCACATGTACTGCTTTACATTAACATATCGATACTCCTTCGTGGGGAGTAGAGCGTATTATTAACTTTATTTACAAATGTATGAAAAAAAATTTAAGGAACGGTAGTTTCGTACTCACGAAATTACCCCGTATGTTGATTATGATGAAGACGGTGTTGATTCTACTCGTGTGTTCGCTGAATTTACAGGCTGCAGTCTATTCACAACAAAAAAAATTCGACATTTCGATGAAAAAAGCCTCTTTGGCGGATGTGTTTCAATATTTGAGGCAAGTGAGCGAATATAAGTTTGTATATGACAGTGATGCAGTGAAACAATTCCAACCGGTTTCGGTGGATTTGAAAGGGGTGGGCCTCGAAGAAGTTTTGGAAGATTGTTTGAAAGGAAGTCCCTTTGTTTTCCTGATCGAAGATGATCTGGTGATTATCCGGGAACAGAAAAGTGTACCGCAGAAACAAACTCAGGAAGTGAAAATTGTCGGTAAGGTGACGGATGAAAAAGGCAGTTTGCTACCGGGAGTAACGGTACAGATTCAGGGTACTTCGCTGGGTACGGTGACCGATACTGACGGAAAATATGTCTTATCTGTGCCTGAGATGAAGGAATTGACATTGGTATATTCGTTTATCGGTATGGAAAAGAAAGCGGTGAGATGGAAAGGAGAAAAAGAATTGAATATCACCTTGGTTACAGAAGTGGCCGAGATGGACGAAGTCGTGGTGACCGGTATTTTTACCCGAAAGAAAGAAAGCTTTACCGGTTCGTCGGCTACATTTACCAATAAAGAGCTGAAGATGATCGGTAACTCGAATGTACTCGAAAGTCTGAAGACACTCGATCCTTCGTTTGCCATTATCGAAAACAATGACTTCGGTTCGGACCCCAACCATTTGCCCAATATCGAGATTCGGGGTAAAAGTAGTATCGTAGGCTTAACCGATGAATATGAAACCGATCCGAATCAGCCTTTGTTTATTCTGGATGGATTCGAATCCGATTTGGAGACTATCAACGATTTGAGTATGGACCGGGTACAAAGTATCACCGTATTGAAAGATGCTGCCGCTACAGCGATTTACGGTGCCAGGGCTGCGAACGGGGTGATCGTCGTCGAAACGAAAAGCGGACTTTCCGGGAAAACCCGGTTTAATGCTTCGGTGAATGTGGGGATTACCGAACGACCCCGGAATAACATCGACATGATGAATACTGCGGAGAAAATCCAGTTCGAACGCGAGATCTTTTACGATCAGCAAGGATATATCTATACCCCCGGGCGGGTGACTAAATTATTGCAGCAAGCAGCCTATGGAGAAATTTCTTCTGATGAGGCCGAACGGCGAATCGGCGAATTAGCTAAAATCAATACCGATTGGTTTAAAGAAATTTATCGCACGGCGATCAGTCAGCAATACAATTTCAGCATGTCGGGAGGTAACGAGAAAACACAACATTACGTTTCCTTGAACTACCTGAAAGAGGTCGGTACCGAACCCAATAATAAGTACGATCGGTTGGGGATGAACATTAAATTAACCCATAATCCTTCCGAAAAAATCCGGATTCCCGGCGGGTGGGGAGCCACTATGAAAAACGACAGAGTGACGGCCAGTAGCGTAAATTCCCTGGAATATGCAATGTATGCCAACCCTTATGAACGATTGAAAAATGAGGATGGTACAAAGGCTTACGATATCAGCTACAATGCAAAGGAAAGTAGTATCCGGGACGGGCTGGATTGGGATACCTTCAATATTCTCGACGATCTGAACCGAAATACCAATACCAACCGTTATCTGGATGCCGAGCTTTCATTGAAGGTGGAATGGGAAATCGTCAAAGGCTTGATGTTTACGACCCATGGGGTTTATAATGCCAATTCCAACCATAACCGGATTATCGAAGGAGCGGATACCTATACCAATTTTATCAATAACTGGTATTCCTACAAGGGAGAAATTCCGCATGACATGGTGAAGGGCTCTTTGCGGGAGGCTACAGGATATACCAATGCCTATACATTTCGGAATACACTTCAATATACGGGGGAATATGCCGGAAAACATTATATCTCTTTGTTTGCCGGGCAGGAAATTCAGGAGCGGACCGCTTATAATTCCTTCAATTATTCTCCGGTATTCGACGAAGAACACCGGATCGTCGGATTCCCTGAAATGGACGGTATCGACGGATCGGAAATCAATTATAACGCCTTGGGAGGGACAGGAAAGTCGGTCAGCAAAATGTCTTCCTTTTTTGCCAATGCCTCATATTCCTACCTGGATAAATACATTTTGACCGGAGCATTGCGCTATGACGGTTCGGATATTATCGGAAACGACAACCAGTTTACTCCGTTGTGGAATGTCGGCTTACGCTGGAATCTGCATCGGGAGGAATTTATGAAGCGGTGGATGTGGGTAGACCAGTTCGCTGTCCGGGGTGGTTTCGGATATACCGGGAGTATCGACAAGAATGCCCTGCCTTTTGTGGTGATGACCCTCGGACAAAGTGTGATTTATGACGGGCAAACTGTACCGACTTCTTTCAGTTACCCCAACCCGAATGTAAAATGGCAGACCAAACAGGATATGAATGTCGGCCTGGACCTTTCGCTATTCGACTATCGGTTGGAATTGGGAGTGAATTACTACCACAACATCACCCGGGATGTGCTCGACCGGAAAGCTTTACCCTATTCTTCCGGACGGAATGAGGTGACGGAAAATGTAGCCGATATTTATAATAATGGATGGGAAATCGATCTGGGAGTAACCTTATTGAAAAATAAATCTTTTCAATGGTATGCCAAAGCGAACATTGCGATCAACGATAATAAAGTGAAAAATACGTATTATAAGGAGACGAAGGATCTGCCGAAAGCAACCTTGAGTAATGCACATCAATTTGTAGAGAATCAGCCGGTGAACGGTTGGTATGGGTATAAGTTTGCAGGAATCAATCCCATCAACGGAGCGGTAATGACTTATACCGGCAATGGGGAGGCAACCTTGGATATGTCGGTTAGCGGAGCTACATGGCCTACCCCTTCGGTGTTTTATTTAGGAAATCTTACTCCTCCGGTCGTGGGCGGATTTTCAACTTCTGCCAATTGGAAACAATTGATTTTTTCTGCTAATTTTGAGTTTAAGACCGGACATAAAATCAAATCGTTCAATACCTTCCGAAGCCTGGATGCCCGTAATCGTCACACCTCCGAAGCGAATCGCTGGCGTGAACCGGGAGATATCACCAATGTACCTGCTATGTCGGAAGCCTTTACCACCTATTCTTCCTATATGTACGATATCTTATTGGAGAAAGGAAACTACCTCCGCTGTAGCTATATGACGCTGGGATATAACCTGAAACCCGAATGGCTGCATAAAATAGGTTTCAGCACTGCCCGGCTCAGTTTTACAGCGAAAAATCTGTTTACGATTTCCAGTTATAGCGGGATCGATCCGGCACTGATGGGTTCGTTCGGTTATCCGAATTCCCGGAAATATACGATTACTTTAAATGTTGGATTCTAAAATTGAAAGAGATGAAGAAATTATTCTTATATGTCACCCTGATTCTGAGTTTTACTTCGTGCGAGAAATATCTGGAAGTGAAACCTTCGAATATTCTGGCCTTGAAAACTTATGACGATGTGAAATCTTTATTGGGGTCGCATTTGAAATTATACACCGTGACTTTTTTCAGCTCCCATGAATTGGCAGGAACGAACGTTCCCTGGAGAACGGACGATTTGTATTTGTTTTTCGGTTTTTATAGTGACGATTTGAATACCGATACCTGGCTGAACGGAAATTGGATGGCTAATAATAAAAGAGCGTTGTATACAAACAGTTTGAACTGGCAAAATACCACAATGCCCGGGACGATCTGGGGAAACTATTTCAGTAATATCGGTTTTTATAATACGATTATCGACGAACTGGCGAATGTCAGTGCTTCACAGGAAGAAAAAGATATCGTCGAACAGGAAGCCCGTTTTCTGAGAGCCTGGTATTTGTTTAAAGTGTTGCAATATTTTTCTCCCTATCACAGCAATGAACTGGGGATACCGTTTAATACCGATTCGCAAGCAGTCGGAAGTTATAATAAACAGCGGAAAACGCAGGCTCAGGTATATCGGTTTCTGATCGATGAGTTGACTACGGTCATTGATTGTAAGACAGAACCCCGGGCGACTTATAATATTTTTTACGATAAGAATCTGGCCCATGCTTTGCTGGCTGAGATCTACCTTTTTAAAGGCGGTTCGGGAGCTGGCGAGAAAGAGGATTATGTTCAGGCAATTATGCATGCACAGGCGGTTATGAAAAATTATCCGTTGCAGGGGATAGATGAATTCAAACCTTTTGAAACCTATAAGACAAGTGAGGGGGGAGTATATAAAAATAAAGATCAGGCCTTATTGTCCTTTTTGTGGTATACCGGAGATGCGGGCATGTACGGGACGATGGAGGCTTATGGTTTACTCGAATTTGTCCGGGATGAACTGTTCGAATTGTTCGATGAAAACGATGTTCGCCGTTCCCTTTACTTTAATCCCGAAAACAAGGCTATCCGTAAATTCAAGGATCTGCCGAGTTTCTATGGGGTGTTGCACTTTTTCCCGGTTTCCGAAATGTATCTGATCGAGGCTGAAAGTTATGCCCGTAACGGACAGGAAGGAGAAGCCCGGCAAGCCTTGGAAGAGTTCCAACGCCATCGGATCAGAAATTATCAGGGATACAAAGGAGCGGATTTGTTACAAGAGATTATGAATGAACGGCGGAGAGAGTTTTGCCTCGAATACGATATGCGGTGGTGTGATCTGATCCGGATTCAGAAGGGATGGTCCAGAAATTCTTACCAGAATCCGGAAGAAGCCGTCTATACACTGGAAGATAACGATTTCCGCTTCTGTTTCCCTATTCCTTTGCTGGAAGAAATGCAGGAAAATAATCAAATAGAACAAAATCCCGGGTGGAGTATGTTATAATTTTAAAATGATGAATGAGATGAAAATAATAGGTTATATTTTGCTGATTGTTTTGCTTTTTTCGTGCGAAAAGAGTGAATATGAAACCTGGCTGTACGAACCCGGAATCGAAGCCGTCGATTCAGTGGCTATTTATCCCAATAGTCCCGTTTTGATCGCGAATGGTAAAGCTCAGTTGAGTTTTCTTGTAAAAGCTTATTCGTTTGTGAAAGATAAACGGACGATCGAACAGGTGATCGATGGGGAACATATTGTCAAAGACTCTGTGTTTACGAAGATTTCTGCAATGAAAATGGATCGTTTCGAAGCATCTGAAATACAGATTAAGACCAGGGATGGCAAGTTGATCGAGGGACAGAAATTCTCGGCCACCGAAGGGGCTGGAACGGATGTTGAATTTGTATGTACTATTCATGGGATAGAAAGTGAACCTTGTAAAGTGCATTTGATCGCCGATCCGGTAATGGATTTTCCGACTATTACTGTTCCGGTTGTTTTCCATCTGTTGGTTACAGATAAAAATATCAATAGGTATGATGGCATAACGACCGGGTTGTTACAGGGATTTATCGATCGGGCCAACAAGGTGTTTTCGGGAACTTATGCCGACGATCCGGTAGCCGTCGACAGTAAAATTCGCTTTGAATTGGCTACGGTGGATGTACAAGGGAATAAACTCGCTACCCCGGGAATAAACAGAGTGGAAATGGGAACTCCTGCTTATGGCGAAGTTGCCGGTTATATTAACAAGAATTTACTATGGGACCCGAACCGGATATTGAATATCTGGGTAAACGATGAAATTTATGGGACCAATGCTTATGCTCCGGCTTATATTTTGGATAACGGAACCGCTGTACCCGGTTTGAAAATGAATTCGGTTGCTACAGCTGATGAAGTAAGTTTTACTTCGTATAGGGAAGTAGGCATTACTCTTACTGTGAGTTCGATATTCTCGATCAATAAAGGGGGCTATGAATATTATCTGGGTACACATTTCGGATTAATGCCTACGGTGTTCAGTACTTATTCGGGAATTCCCTTTGTTAACGGAGATGTAGATTTTTGTTCGGATACTTATACTTATGAATTAGGGCCTATTGCTTTGGAAAAGAATACTTATTCGGATGATAAACAGGCTCCGGTGATTTATTATAATTCCTGTAATATCATGGATGGAAGTTCGGCATCGACTTCCCTGACCTATGAGCAGGTTTTGCGTATGAGGAAAGTGATTGCTAATTGTCCGGGACGGATGTTCGATTAATATAATAACCATGTGCTGATGTGCTCCCGGGAGTTACTCCATAATGAGCACATCAGCACATAAATTTTATCACATAATCCAACGAGCCTTTCTACCCAATAACCGGTACATCAGGGCTGTGAATCCCCACGCACACAGGAAAATAAGAATTGCCATTACCGGCACCTGTAGCGGAATCGGCAGATTGAAATTACCGATCAGTAAAAAGGCCGGGTCGACTGGAAAGTAATGTACCATGTAAATGCCGAAACCACATTTCGTGATATTGGCGAGCGCACGGATGAGGGCGGGCGTAGAGACGACTACTTTTTGCAAAGCCAGAAAAACCGCCAGAGTCATACATAACACGTTAGGGCTGCAAAAAGTGAAAAATAATTCCATATCCGATTCGGTAGCTGCCGGATTATGGGCTGCTGCACTAAAACCGGTAAAAGTGACGGAATAGCCGGCTGCAAATAAGAGAGCGGATAGAAGCAGTGTTTTTCCGACGGACCAGGAATTTCCTTGTTTGACATAATGCCCGAGCAGGAGATAACCGTTGAAGCCTGCAAAATAATATCGTGTCCCGAATTCGTTCCAGGTGGCGGTGCCATAGAGATAATGCGAAATATATTCGCCCATATACGGGAGAAATAAGCTGATCACCCAAATCCACAAGTAAGTTTGTTTCATTTTACGATCGGCCTTATCGATCCAGGCTGAGAAAAAGGGCATATACAAATAAAGTCCGATCAAAAGGTAAATGTACCACATATGATTCTCTTTAAAGGAGAAATTGAAAGGAATCATGGCGATGTCTTTCAGCGAATCGCTGAAAGACTGGGATTCATTTCCTTGTACATAACAGAAAAAATCGCCTATAATGGATTTCGGAAGTCCGACTACTCCTGTAAACCATGGGAATAAGTTGTAAAGCACCGACCATATCAAAAAAGGAAATAATACCCGGAAAATTCTTTTCTTGTAGAAAACGCCTAACGGTTGTTGACTAACCGGAAGTAAGAGTAATCCGGTCATCATGGCAAACAGGGGAACCGACGGACGAAATAATGAGCCGTATACAGAAGCCCGGAATTTATATTCGGGTAGGGTTCCCAGGGTCGGGGAGATGTAAAAGGGATCGATACAATGTACGCCGATCACCATAAGCATTGCTGTAAGCCGGACGATATCCAGCCATACGATGCGTGAAGGAGAGGGTAAATCGTGATTCATGTTATTCATTATTTGTTATTCGTCTGATTATTTAACGTCGCAAAAGAATGAAATATTTGTCTCAACTTCCGTGAAATATTGGCCAATAACTAATAAAAATTGGTCATACCGGAAAAAATTCTGTATCACTTCAAAGTTAAAAATGTTAAATCTTGTCGAATAGAAAAGGAAATGAGCGATTATGCGTTTACTTTTGTATAAACATAAATCGGTGATGAAGAGGATTTTATTCATGATTATATTAGGGCTGGGAGGACTGATGCCGGTAAACCGGACATTAGCCCAGAGAGCTGTCGACTTGTTTCAGGCTTATAGTTGGGAACAGGCTAGTTTGCAGGCAGCCCGGGAAAATAAGCTGGTTCTGGTCGAAGTGGGACCGATCGACCTGAAAGTGGAGAGAGGAATACAGACGAAACCCGATCTGGTGAATTATTTGCAGCGGAATGTGATCGCAATCCGGCTGAATGCGAACGATACGAAAAACAGTGGATTTCAAACGCGCTTATTGATGTACGAGCCTCCCCTGTTTGCTTTTTTTATGCCTTATGGAGATTTGCTGGAAATGATAAAACCGGGGGAGGTACTTCAAGATCCTTCTGCTTTAAGAGAAACACTCGAAAAGGCGAAGGAACGGGCTGCAGTGAAAAAAAGAAATAGCCGCTCTGTTCGTTTCGAGGATTTGCCGTTCGAAGAAGCTTTGGCAAAAGCGGAGGAAGCGGAGCAGCCGATATGCATTTATTTTACCGCCGACCGGTGTCAGGCTTGTTTGTTATTGGAGAAAAACGTGTTGAACCTGGACGAGGTGGCCGATTATTACAATGACCATTTTGTCAATCTGCGGGTGAATACCTCGCGGACACAAGAGTTGGCCCGGCGATATGGGATAAAACAGTGTCCTGCTTTTCTGTTTTTGAATGCCAAAGGGAAAGTGATTTACCAGGATGAAGGGGCGGAAACAAAGGAGCAATTGCTGGACAATGCTGCTCTTGCTTTGAAAAAAGCCGGAGGAATTTCGTTTCAGGAATTATCGGATGAGGAGGCTCGGGCTAAAGCGCAACAGGAGAATAAACCGGTGTTTATCGATTATTATATTCCGGGTGGTGCACATAAAGAGATGTTGCGTACCGTATTTGCCGACCCGGAAGTGGCTGCCCTTTTCGAGCAGCAGTTTGTCAATGTAGCCCGCGAATCGGGTCAGGCGGTGTTGGTTTTTACGGATGCGGGGGGAAACGAATTGCACCGGGTGAGAAATATCATGAGTCCCGAAGATTTGCTGCAGGAGGCCCGGATGGTGTTGGAAGGAAAAGGATTGGCCGGAATGGAGAAGGAATTCCGTCAGGGAAGTCGCCGGCCCGAATTTCTGAAGAGTTATATGGCGATGTTGGGGCGGGCTGATAGATACAGGGAAGCCGGAGAGATTGCGGCGGTTTATTTTTCGGCTTTACCTTCGGATTGTCTCCGGGATGCTGAATATTGGGATATTTTCGACCGCTATTATATGCTTGCCGATACAGACCTTTTTCAATATGTATTGACTCACCGCAAAGAATTGTACGACCTTTACGGAGAAGATAAGGTTCGGAAAAAGATAGCGGCGGTCTGGATTGCCGGGGCTGAAAATTTTGTTCAGGACGGCGTTTTTGATGAGGTCGGTTTCAAAGCTTATACCAAACGACTGAAAAAAGAAAAAGTCGAAGAGTGGCGGCAAATTGTCCGGAATGCCCGGATGCATGCTGCCGAACGCACCGGGGACTGGCGTACATTCGTCGATTTGGCAGAGGAAAAATGGTACGAAGAAAAAATTCCCGATGCCGAATTGTACAGCTGGGGAGTGAAAATCAATGAAAATTGTCCTGACGAAGCTATTCGCTACAAAGCGGCACACTGGTTTGTACAAGCAGCTCAGGAAATGGAACGAAAAGAACGGGTCACCGGAAAAGTAAGCATGAGTTCATATAAAGGCTTTTTCGAAAAACTGGCGGACGACCTGGTGGGAAAAAAGTAATTGCGTTTGTGTTCTAATCGTTGAAGCTGAATTTGACACGATTGACAATGGAACGTCCCAAAGTCAGCTCGTCGGTATATTCCAGATCATTGCCGATAGAGATGCCTTTGGCAATGGTGCTGATGACGAGATCTTCTTTATTCTTCATTTTTTTGAAGATATAATAGCCGGTAGTATCTCCTTCGATGGTGGCACTGAGGGCAAAGATGATTTCCCGGATCGGTTCCTGCTCTACCCTTTCAACTAAAGAAGTAATGTGCAGATCGGCAGGACCGATACCGTCCATTGGAGAGATGATTCCTCCGAGCACATGGTATAAACCGTTGTATTGTGAGGTGGCCTCGATCGATAAGATGTCTTTGATGTTTTCTACGACGCAGAGCGTCGTGTTATCTCGTTTCGGGTCTGAACAGATCTCGCAGATTTCACCGTCGGAAATATTATGACATCGACGGCATTCCTTGATGTTTTTCTTCAGGTCACCGATACTTTTCAAAAAGTCGTCGACTTCCTGCACATCTTTCTTCAGAAGATGTAATACGAATTTCAGAGCTGTTTTACGCCCTACTCCCGGCAGGGAAGCAAACTGATCGACCGCTTTATCTAATAACCTTGAAGAATTCACCCTTTTTTCCTTTCTCCTTTTTTCTTTCTCCCCCTCACTCCTCCCTCAAACGAATATCTTTCACTATCATCTGAATATCGTTTTTCCCCATAAATTCATTTTCCTGGAGCGTATAACAGATATCGAAAAATCCGCCGGAGTTCACTTTATCATAGAGATGCCCCATGCCGAAACCGATGCCGCTCCGGTCGTTACAGGCCCTGGTATCGTCGACAATGACCAGTTTCAGGTGTTCGTTGTTACGTCCCACCCGTTTGGTGCCGATGAAGTTTGTTACTTTCTCGGTCATGAAGACCGGGATGGTATTGTTGGGACCGAACGGGGCGAATTTTTGCAGCATATGATACAGATCGGGAGTGATATCGGTCAGCTTGATTTTAGCGTCGATATTGATCTGAGGGGTCAACATTTCATCGTCGATCGTTTCCCGGACAATACGTTCGAATTTTTGTTTGAACGGTTCTATATTTTCGATTTTCAAGGTCAATCCGGCAGCATATTTATGCCCGCCATAATTCTCCAGAAATTCACTGCATTGCGAGATAGCGTAATACAGATCGAAACCTTCGACCGACCGGGCTGAGCCTGTCGCCAAGCCGTTCGATTCGGTAAGAATGATCGTCGGACGATAGAAAGATTCGGTCAGGCGTGAAGCTACGATCCCGATCACTCCTTTATGCCAGTTGGCATTGAACAATACGGTCGTTTTTTTCGACGGTTCGAGTTCCGATTGGTTGATGTGACGAATGGCTTCCTCAGTGATATCGTGATCCAGTTTTTTACGTTGGTCGTTGAAAGTATTGATATCCGAAGCGATACCGGCAGCAGAGCATTTCTCGTCGGCTGTCAGTAACTCCACCGATTTCCGGCCTGATTCGACCCGTCCGGCTGCATTGATCCGGGGACCGATTCTGAAAACGATGTCGTTGATCGTAATTTCTTTATCGATCCCGGAAATTTTTATAATCGTTTTTAATCCCAGACTGGGATTGGAGTTCAACTGCTGTAACCCGAAATAGGCCAGAATCCGGTTTTCTCCCGTGATCGGGACGATATCGCTGGCTATGCTGACGCATAACAGGTCCAAAAGCTTGTAAAGCTCCGACATCGGAAGATTGTGCTTCAGACTATGTGCTTGTACCAGCTTGAAACTGACCCCGCATCCGCTCAGCCATTTGTAAGGGTAGGGACAATCCGGACGTTGGGGATCGAGCACCGCAATGGCTTCCGGCAACGTATCTCCCGGAGTATGGTGGTCACAAATGATGATATCCACCTGTCTGGAATTGGCATATTTGACTTTTTCGACTGCTTTGATTCCACAATCGGTGATCAGCATCAATGAAAAACCGTTTTCTGCGGCATAGTCGATTCCTTTGATCGATACCCCATATCCTTCCGTATAGCGGTCGGGGATGTAGTATTCCAGATTATCGCTGTTACAGTGGTGTTTCAAATACTTGTATAGCAGGGATACTGCCGTCGTCCCATCGACATCGTAATCTCCGTATATCAGTATTTTTTCATCTTGGGCGATCGCCCGGTCTAAACGTTCTACTGCCTTGTCCATATCTTTCATTAAGAAAGGATCGTGCAGCATATTCAGGGATGGATAAAAAAAAGATTGTGCCTGTTCCGAACTAGTAATACCCCGTTGCAGCAGTAAGTTCGCTATAACGGGGTGACAATTTAGTTTTTTTGAAAGTTCCTCTATCTTAGTAGCCTCCGGCGGAGTATTGATGACCCATCTTTTTTTCATTATACTTTTTTCCAATTCTGCTACAAAGTAGCGGAAATTCCTTGTTATTTCAAAGTGTAATCTAGATTAATTTCATATAACAAAATCTGAAAATTGAAAATATAAAATTAAGAAGCTCTGTTACAAAAATTTGCACGATTCGTTTTTTTTATTCAGAATTGCATTCTCCGGATTATGAATGCCATGTATATTTGCTTTGTCTCCCCCTGTCCTATTCAGTGCGATACCTCTCACATCGGAGTATCCGGGAGGCAGTCTCAAGAGATGGGACATTTCCAGATGCATCGGCTAAGTTTCCTCCCATTTGTTTGCAGATGTCGAGAAATTTCACTTATATTGCATAGAAGTTGTGCATACGATACTTGTGAATCAGAGAATTATGTGTTATTAATTTGTTGGATATCAAGAATATGTGCAATTTTTTAAACATAGATATTTTAACTTTTTTATTCCGTTAACGAGTAGTGAATGTATTATTTTTTTTTACTTAAGAAATTACAATTTTACAAATTTGCCCAAATAAAGGTTCGTTTAATTTAGTCGAAAGTTTATAAAGTTTATAAAGTCCTTGGTCTCTGCGGGTGCTTGGTCTATTGACAAGGAATAATTGACAATCGACAAGGATGAATCACAGTCTTAAGTTTATTCTATCGAATTATAAATCAATGGATATACATTTAATTTTCCTTTCTGCTTTTCTTTATTAATCTGTTTTTTCATGGAAGCGAAGCTTCCGGTAATTCTCCATGATCAATTGTCATCTGTCGATTATTCTTGTTGCAGATTCCCGCAAAAAGAATCGAACGAGTATTGTTGTTCTCACAAAGAAGAAAAATTTTAGGGAATTGCAGGCTTTGGAATGGGCGGAAAATGCGCATTTTGGAAGCGAAAAAAGAGAAACGGAGAAAAACGAGCGAAGCGTTTTTTAGGGTGATTTTTCCGCGCGTTAAAATATGTAAATTTTCGTTTTCATACTATAAAGACCAAAG
>OGOH01001325.1_pt1 | contig 17614 bp, 15 predicted proteins | sample 1552571 | NCBI WGS metagenome assembly OGOH01 (sample SAMEA2580170, study PRJEB22360) | human gut metagenome | biome: human gut; feature: human-associated habitat; material: faeces | place: Denmark | collected 2008/2010
GTACTACCGTATCGTCTGCATCATCTTCCGTTGTCTGATAGATGATAGTCATAGGTTCAACTTCTTCATCGGTAAAGGGCAAGGCTTCTCCTTTTGAGAGCAGGGCGGCTATGGAAAGCATTAACTTGCTTTTCCCATCGCCAGGATCGCCCTGCAAGAGCGTAACCTTGCCGAACGGAATATACGGATACCACAGCCATTTCACTTCTTTCGGTTCAATCTCACTTGCCTTGATAATTTCAAGCGGTACATTTACATTCATCTCATTTTCCATTTTCATCATTGTTCTTCGTTCTCCTTTTCGATAAATACTTCGGGCAGAGCACCACGATACAGCGGAAACTCTGCTTACAGTCATTACTGCATTTTCTGCAAAGTTCGTTGTAGGTAATGCGATTTCTTTCATTCAGAAACAATGCCCACTCTTGTTTCCGTTTCTTACTCATTCTCGGCATATCAATCCTCCTTTCCGCCTGAAAACAAAAAAACCACAGGGAAGATACTTACTGCCTTGTTTCTGTCATTTCTCGGGGCGAAAATCGGGCAAAATTGCCTTTCTAAGCCTTTCAAAAAATCACACAAGGTATTTGTACTAACCTGTGGTTATGTATAAAATTGTAGGGTTTGGGGTAACAAAAAACACCGTATTTCTACGATGTTTTTCGTACTTCAACTATTGTTGTTTCACCAAACTAATCTTTATCTTGTCCACGACACTTTAACGCTTTAATTAAAAGATATTTCGACATCATTTAATAATTGTATTTATAGCGGACTGCACTGCTTTATATCTTCCTTCATCTGATAATGATGCCAAGCAGGTAATCAAATATTCCTTGCCATCTTTTTTATAAAGAACAACAATATTATAGGAAGATGCCATAGTTCCTGTTTTTATTCCTTTTACATTTTCATTATAGTACGGTGACTTTTTATCTAAAAACTTATTGGTATTTTTCCAAGTAAATTCACCTTGTGGAGTTTGAATTGAGAAAGTGCTTTTCCCTACACATTCTTTAACAAAATCATAATTATAAAGCTTCAAGGCTACACGATTAATATCATCCAAATGTGTATCGGCTGACATAGCTGCCCCGCTCGGATCATTATACAAATTTGTTTTAGAATAGCCTTCTTCAATTAAATACTCACTTAGCTCTGTCATAAAATAATTTATATATTCCGTTGCTGTATAGCCCTCTCCTAATTCATTTTTAGCAATATAATATGCCAACGAATAGGCAGCATCGTTTCCCGAAGGAACAAGCATAGCTTCCATTATTTCTTTTACTGTGTACTTCCCAACTTTTAGATTTGCTAAAGATGACCCAGCCGGCACAAGATCCAATACCTCTTGATTTACTTCAATAACATCTTCCAAGTTAACTTTTGTCAAAGCATAGTCAATGACAAATAGTTTTGCCAAACTTGCTACTGTGGGCAATTGGCTATCTCCCTCGTAAAATAAATATTCACCCTGTTCAATATCATAAACAGAAAACGAAAGAGCGTCCTGAGGAATGTTAAGCTCATTTGTACTCAGTTGAAAATCGATTTTTTTATACACATCCTTAAAAAAATCAAAACGATAAATCCCTGTTTTATATAATCCAACTACTGCTACAAACGCTATAAGCAAGACTGTTGTAAAAACCATTATTATCTTTATCTTTTTGTATTTTCTATTCTTCTTCATACTCTCACCTACAAATTCATTTCGTTATTCCTAATAAAATACAACCTTCCATTAAACATTATAACAAAAGTCATCATTTTTTTCAATACTTCAAACTACTTCGACTACACTCACAACTTAATGACTTCTTGAATACTTCCCGAAAAAGAAAACTGCCATCAATTAAGACAGCAGTTCCTTTTCGGCTGGTATGCTATTAGGAATACACAATATCGTTCAATACAATCTCATCTGCACAGGCTCGGATATTATTCATCAATCCGACCCATCTCATCATATCCTCCGCTTTCAGTTGTTCCGTCACACCTTGTTTTCTTGCCATTTCCTTTATCAGATACTCCGCCATATTACACGCCGAAGTATCAATTTCAGCAAGGTGTTCATATAACTTTCCGCTTGTAAGCAGATTGCAATATAAGACTTTCCTATGCTCCCTCAAATATCTTTCCCTCATTCTTCCGTATTTTGTGAGCGTAGGCGGTTCTTCGTTTTCTATCGTCAAGCAGGGATAGTAATAATCTCCGATGAGTTCGTACTGGATACCAGTTCTTTCGTCTGTAATAAATCTTTGCATTCTGATTTCTCCTTTTGCTTCTTGTGATAAAATTCCAAAGATTTCTCGTTGTGGTTTTGCTTTTGACATTCCTCGGAACAGAATTTCTGCTGACTGTGTGTAGGCCAGTAGGTACTGCCACACACAGCACAGACACGCTGACGATAATAATGATTTCCTTTTTCTGCTTCTCTGTCGGCTTTTGTCTTGTCCTGCCTTGCCTGATAGCAACAATCCTTTGAACAGAATATCTGTCGGTTACTTGTAGGCACAAACTCTTTTTGACAGTGAGGACATATCTTTGTCTTGACGATTTCTCCACCGTTTTCAGCGAGTTTTTTCGCCTTTCGCTTCTCTCGGTAGGCTTTTTCACGCTCACGCTGTTTTGCCAAGCGTTCCATCTCGATCTGTTCTTCCTGTGCCTTTATTTCAGCAAGTTCTTCTTCTGTATAGGCAATATCGACCCGCCCGACATAGTTGAAGTAAATATCAACCTTTTGTGTCCTTGCTTTTCCCACACCCTCTGCTTCATATACCACAATCTTGTCAATGAGTTCAGCAAACATCAAATCGGAAATTTCTGTCGGCTCTTTGCACTTGCGAATTAAAGAAATGAAATGCTTAATATCAACAGCATTTACTTTTTCTTCGGCAAGTTCCTTTTCCATTACTTCAATCTTCGTTTCCAGTTCAGCCTGCTCGTCATCGTACTGCTTCATCAGTTGCTTGTACTGTCTTTCGGGCAGTAAACCCGAAACAAGATTTTCATACAAACCACGAATGAGTTTGGAAAGCTCATCGTATCGCTTCTGAAAACGGAGCAATTCCGATTTATTCTGCTTTGGCTTTTCTGTCTGCTTTTCATTCCATAAGGCTTGAAGTTCTTTTGCAAAGGCTTCTTCGTCATTCAGAACAAATCTTGATAATCGTTTTACAGCCGATAATATCAAGGTTTCAACATTATCAGCACTAATTGAATGGGCAGAGCAGGAGTTTACTTTGCTTGCATACCCACCGCAACGGTAAGAATACTGCACCGAACGGTCTTTTTTACTGTAATGCGTTTGCAGGGTCATTCTTCTTCCACAATCTGCACAGTACAGATAACCGCTTAAACGGTTGCTATGCGTACCTTTTGTGGCTGTTCTGTTTGCTCGTTTCTTTCGCTTCTGAACGCTGTCCCAAAGTTCCTGCGTGATGATAGGCTCGTGCGTATTATAAAATACATACTGTTCATCTTCATCGGTATTCTTCCTTTTGTGCAGTTTGAAATTCGTACTGACCGATTTACGCAAAACGGTATGACCGAGATATTCCTGTCTGCTTAAAATCCCTCTTATGGTTGACATTCCCCAAAGATACGGGTCTGTAAACTTTATTCCATTATACTGTTCGGGGTGATATTCCCTTGCGTGTGCCGCCGGAATTAAAACCTTTTCTTCGGTAAGCAATTCAGCGATTGCTCTCGGACTTTTGCCCTCGTTGGCAAGCAGAAAGATACGCTTTACCACCTCAGAAGCCACAGGGTCAACGACAAGCGTTTGTTTGTCGGTTGCTAATCGGTTATATCCATAAGGGATTGAACCACTGCAACGCTTCCCGTCTTTCATACGGGCGTCAAACACAGCCTTGATTTTATTGCTTGTGTCTTTGGCGTACCATTCGTTCATTATATTCAAAAATGGGGCAAAGTCATTATCAGAAGCATTATTACTGTCAATGCTGTTGTTTATTGCAAGAAAACGGACATCTTTCTGTGTGAACAGAACTTCCGTATAAAAGCCGACTTGCAGATAGTTTCGTCCTAATCGGCTCATATCCTTAACAATAATCGTTGCGACATTTCCTGCTTCTACTTCCTTAATCAACTCCTGAAAACTCGGACGATTGAAATTCACACCCGAAAAACCATCGTCAGTAAAATGGCGGATATTCGTAAAGCCATTTCTTCGGGCGTAATCTTCCAAGTATTGTTTTTGGTTGGTTATTGAATTTGACTCACCATTAAGGTCATCATCTCTTGATAAACGCTCATAAAGTGCTGTAATCTTTGAAGTCCTTGACATTCTCTTAACCTCCTTTCCTTATGTAATCCGATTTAGCATTACAGGGATTACTCCCTCTGCTAATAGGAGAAAATAGGGGTACAAAGCGGAACTGTTTTTCAAGAAAATCAAAATATTTTTTTGAAGTTCCAAGACCGATTTTGATAGCCTATTTTCAATTTAGAAACGCATTATTTATCGTCCTACTAAAGTATAGCCCTCGGGTGTAAGCTCTACCGCCGTGACCGTCTCGCCGAACATCGACGCCCAAGCGTCAAAGTGCTGTAAATCGTGTTCTTGAAGCGTCCTGTACTGCAAATATCTCTGAATCGTATACAGTTCAACCATACTGTTTGAAATCGGCGTACCTGTTGCAAACACGACGCCACGCCCTCCAGTAATCTCATCAAGGTAGCGGCATTTCATATATAGGTCGCTGGCGCGCTGGCTCTCGGTTTGGGATATGCCCGCCACATTGCGCATTTTGGAAAGCACCGCAAGGTTCTTGAATGCGTGGGCTTCGTCCACCATCAGGCTGTCCACGCCAAGCTGTTCAAAGGTCACCACATCATCCTTACGGGACTGGTCGTTGAGCTTATCCAGCTTTTTCTCCAGCTGCTTGCGCATACGCTCCATCTGCTTGACGGTGAAATTCTCGGCGCGTTCCTCTTTCAGCTGTGCCACTTGGTTGATCACATCGTGTATCTGGCTTTGCAGGTATTCGACCTGCCGTTCCTGTGACAGCGGGATGCGCTCAAACTGGCTGTGCCCGATCACGATGATGTCATAATTGCCGGTTGCGATTTTGGCGCAAAACCGTTTGCGGTTGGCTTTTTCAAAATCCGTCCTGCGGGCTACAAGAATATTTGCGTTGGGGTACAGCTGCAAAGCCTCTCCGGCAAGCTGCTCGGTCAGGTGGTTGGGTACGCAGATCAGGGTCTTGGTGCAAAGCCCAAGGCGTTTCTTTTCCATCGCTGCAGCGACCATTTCGTAGGTTTTACCCGCGCCTACGACGTGCGCCAGCAGCGTGTTGCCGCCGTACAGAATATGTGCGATGGCGTTTTTCTGGTGTGGGCGCAGCGTGATTTCAGGTGACATACCGTGGAACAGGATATGGCTGCCGTCGTATTCGCGGGGGCGCAGGGAATTGAACCGTTCGTTGTATTCCTTTACCAGCATCTGGCGGCGGGTCGGGTCTTTCCAGATCCAGTCCTTGAAAGCGTCCTCGATCTGCTGCTGTTTCATCTGGGCTTCCTGCGTGGCAGCGGCGTTCAAAACGCGGATTTTGTTGCCCTGCATATCCTCTTTGGTATCAAAGATGCGCACATCCCGCAGATTCAGGCTTTCCTCCAAGATGTGGTAGAAGTTGGCGCGCTGTGTGCCGTAGGTCACGGTGGCTTTAATGTTGCCGCCCGTATAGCTCTTGTTGGTCACATTCCATACGCCGGTCAGCGGAATGTACAGCACCTTCACGCGGTCCCGCACATAGTAGGGCGCATCCACCAGCTCATCGGCAAACTGCTTGATGAGTTCAGGTGCCAGCCAAGTGGCACCCAGACGCACGGCAATTTCGCTGGCCTCCAAGTCCTTCGGCTGTACGGTTTCCAGTGCCTGCACATTCACAGCAAAAGCGGGGTTGTTCTGTGCCGCCAGCTTAGCCACCTGCAATTTGTGGCGCACATCGCCGGAAAGATATTCATCGGCGGTATAGTAGCGCGGTTCACCGCTTGCGTCCTTTTCCAGCGGGTCAGCAAAGATAACGCCTTGTAAATCCTGAATCAGTGTTTCTTTGTCCTTGCCGGTCAGCTGCTGCATATACCCAAAGTCGATGCCTGCGCGCTCACCGACACTCAGCGCCAGCGCCTCGCTGGCGGTTTCCACGCGCTCGGCAGGGCGGGCAGCGCGGATGGTGCGCTTTGAAAACATATCCGACTTGCCGATGAAATTGCCCTCGCTGTCGAGGTTTTCCAAGGAGCACAGCAGAAAATATCCACTGTCATCCCGCATATCCAGCGATGCGCCACGGCTGTTGATGAGTCCAAACTTACTGTGGTAGTAGTCGTACTGGCGGTTGAGTTTGGCTTGCAGCTCCGTGATGACCTCATCCGGCATATCTTCCAGCTGGGCTTGAATCAGTTCCCGCGTGGTGTCCCGCAGTTCGATCAGCAGCCGCATACGCGCTGCGGAGGTAGCACCAAGGGAAACCTCGCGCATAATGGCGTTCTCGCGGTAGTAAAATTTGCCGTTACGGATACAAAAGCTGAAATTGCGCACATCGGGTTCGGCGGGGATGCTGGCTTCGACAGCGCCGGATTCCTGTTGCTCGATGTCCTGAAAGTGAAATTCAGCGTGCAGGTGGGACATAGCCTCTTTCAGCACATCGGCAAGAGGTTTATCGGCAAACGCTTCGCAGGTCAGGGTAGGACCATACGGACCGCTGACGGTTTTCAGTGTGCCGCAGACCATTTCGGGGTGTTCGGCAAAATAGCTGTTGAGGGAAAGCCCATCCTCCGTCTGGGTGGTGTGCAGCCAGCTCGCGTCCTGCTCCAGAATGCGGTCACGCTTTTGCAGGAAGATGATGTCCGCCATAGCCTTGGTCCCGGCTGACTTAAAGGTGGAATCCGGCAGGCGCACGGCACCGATAAAGTCGCATCGGGCGTTGATGTACTTGCGCACTTCCTCGCTCTTTTTGTCCAGCGTACCGCTGGTGGTGATAAAGGCGATGATGCCGCCCGTGCGCAGCTTGTCGATGGATTTGGCAAAAAAGTAATCGTGGATCTTGAAGTGCAGCCGGTTATACTGCGGATCAACCACGCTGTAATCCCCGAACGGCACATTGCCGATGACCACATCGAAAAAGCTGTCGGGCAGGTCGGCTTTCTCAAAGCCGGTGATTTGGATGTTGGCTTTCTGGTACAGCTGGCGGGCGATTCTGCCGGTCAGGCTGTCCAGCTCCACACCAAACAATCTGGTGGTCGGCTCATACAAATAGCTGTGGCTTTGCCCAAAAAACGCGCCCACACCCATACTGGGTTCCAGAATTGTTCCGGCCCCCACGCCCATTTTGCGCAGGGCGGTGTACATTGCGTCAATGACTTCGGGCGGGGTGTAAAAGGCGGTCAGGGTGCTGCTGCGGGCAGCAGCGTATTCTTCCTCTGTCAGCAGGCTTTTCAGCTCGGTATATTCGCTGTGCCAGCTGTCTTTGTTGGGTTCAAAGGCATCGGACAAGCCGCCCCAGCCGGAGTATTGGGCAAGAATTTCCTGCTCCTCGCCGTTTGCGTGAGGACCACCGTCTGCCATACGCTTTTCGATGGATTTCAAAGTGCGAATTGCGGTGATGTTGGCGGAAAACTTTTCGCGCGGTGTGCGCGGGGATGCAGGGTCCTGCGGCGGAATATAGTTGTTCGGTAAATAGGCTTCTCTGAGAGCAATGAGCTCCGCCGCCTGCAAGACCTGCTCGCCAAAACCACCAGATGATTCTTCTGCGGGTTCTAAGACTTCACCCTCAACAACCTCTGCCGCCTCACCGGCGTCCGGTAGATTGGGTAATTCTGGTGCCGACAGCGCATTGTTTTTTGGGTTCGCCGCCAGCAGCCTTGCAAACTCCGCGCGGTTGACGGCGCGCCCGATCAGCGGGAAATCCTCATCGCGCAGATGCACATCAAAGATGCCGATTTCCTCCACCGTAAAGGGGTGGTCGTTTTCCAGATAGACAGTATCCCCGGCAGCCAGCGGGCGTTTTTCCACAGGCTTGGGCTTGTAGCGTTCCTGATATGCTTCATACGCTGCTTCCGCATCGTCAATGAACTGCGAAAATTCAATGTCCTCAATGCCTTCCTTGGCAAGCGCCCTTGTGTTGTCGAAGCGCGCACTGTCCACAAAGGAACCATCAACCAGATACACAATCTCATTGCGCAAGAAGTTGGCGTACACCTGAATTTCGTGTTCGCCGTCCCCAGTGGTGGAATAGGCAAGGTCGATGTGCGTAAGGTTCGAAAAATCCGGTTCGCCCAGCCCCTCGCGTTCACAAAAATCCGCGATTGTTTTCTCCGCATAGTCTATCTCGGCTTGACGGGCGTCGCGTTTGGCTTGCTGTTCCGCTTCCCATTTTTCATATCCCTGCTTGTTGTTTTCATCCAGATATTGGTTGTTGTGGACCAGCAGGTGCAAACGGCGGGCAACCTCGTTCCACGGCAGCAAGCGGAAATAATCCGGGGCGTTATCGGATGCATAGCGCTTGATTCTCAGCCCCTTGGCATCATAATCCAGAAACCCTCTTTCGCCATCTCGGAAATTCCAAGTGCGCCCGCCGATACCGTACTCTTTTTTCAGCCAGTAGGCTTGCTCCTTTACTGTAGGCAATACTGTGGCAGAGAAAAATTCCTGTATGCGAAAACGCCCCTCACAAAAACCGCTGCCCATGACAAGAACATCGACAATGTCCTGCTCGTCGATATGGGTGCCGTCATCCTTGATGGGCGGCTGCCAGCTTGCGCGGGGCTGTAATTGGCGGATGGTTTCCTGCTGCTGTTCGGGGGAGGGCAGGCCGATGGCGGCGGCAGTTTCCTCGGCAAGGTCGCCGCGCCCCACGCTTTCCGGCAGTTCAATCTCATCGGAAACAGAAACAGCGGAGGGCGATAGCTCGCTCTCCGCTGTTGTGGGTTCGGTATTTACAGGCTCGTCACGATGGGCATCGCCAGTTCCGCCGCCTGCGCTTGCAGACTGTTCATGTGCGCCGTCCAGCCCAACGGGTCGTTGTTCTTGTCCGGTGCCGGGTTGCTGACCAGCAGCTTCGTGATGGTCTGCTCCACCTGCTTCCAATAGCGCTGCTCGGTCTGTTTCAGGTCGCTGTACAGCGTCCCGTCCAGCAGCATCTTGTCGTACAGCAGGGAGTGGTTCTCTTGCAGGAACTTCTCCCGCTGCAGACCGATTCTCCCGACTGGCGGTCTGTGCGTTTCCTTCATTGCCATCTTGGGTACCAGATACCCGTTCTGATTCGTCATATCCATGATCCTGCACCTCCTGTTGGTTCGTCTTGCTTACATTCACATCATACTGTTTCGCCTGAGGCTTTGCAACACTGTCGATGCTCTTAACGACAGCGCCGATTTCGGCAAACATCTGCCGCCCCACGCGGTTGACGGCATTGCCCAGCGCCAAAACCGCGGATTCGGTATCAAAGCGGTCAATGTCCGCAAAGGCATCCTGCGGTACGGCGCTGTCGCCCAGACCGCAGCGCACTGCCGCCATATAGACGGCGCTCTGCGTGATGAGGTTGGCAAAAATCGCCGTTTGCTCCTGCGGCTTTGCCCATTCCAGCGTGCTGCCAATCACGGCATTCTGTAAATCGGCGTCCAGTTGTTTGCCGTGCTGTGCCACAAACAAGGCTGCCTGCAGGCCAAAGATTTCCGGCAGGCTCTCGGCATTGTGCTTTTCCTGCAAGGCTTGCAGGGTCGGATAGCGGTTGGCATCGGTGATTTGCCAGCCCAATGGTTTGGAGGCTTTGCCAGCAGGGTGGGTGTCCTTGATGTCAAACAGATACCGCACATTCCCCGCCATATTACCGGTGCCAAGGGACGCTACGCCGTGCGCACCGCGGTTGACCCAGCGCCCGGCAGCACGGTTCCAAGTGTCGATGTCCGCCAGCATGGTGGCTCCGGGGCGCTGGCTGTAAATCAGCGCCTGATTCGGAAAGGCGTAATGCGTTGTATACGCGGCTGAGCGCAAAAACGCCCGCCAGCTGTCGGCATTGTCCGCCACATCGGCAATCGCCTGATGTGCCTGCCGTAAAATATTTTGGTAATTCGCCAATCGGTTTCATCTCCTTTGCGGTAATAAAAAAGCCCTGCACATTGCTGTGCAGAGCTTTCCATTCGCGTGATTAAATTTTATGCGGGGCGGTTGTTACTGCGTTCGCTGCGTTTGATGCCCATAAACGGGGGAGCCGAGGAACGGTTCAGCCCTTTTTCGTGCGCTTGTTTCATGGAAAATTCGTGTGCTGCAACCGCATCGATGAACGCACGCTGTTTTTCAGTGGCGTGGTAGTAATCAACCTTATACCGTTTGCATACGGCAAAAAAGACATCCAGATACTGAATGTTTTCCTTAGTCATTCGCGTGACCTCAAGCTCGGTTTTATCCTTTTGCATAAGCGTTCCTCCTTTATGAAAGATAGGTGCTGAAAATCTCCTGTGCGCTTTCGTCAGTAATCATTTACAACTTAGGTATTATATCGAATTACCATAAAAAAATCAACAAACGAAATGTGAATGATTTCATGATAGAAAAACCAATAAAGAAAATCCAATTCACTTATGGGTGTATTTTCCTTTGCCGAGCTGATTTTGTTATCGTTCTTCGCGTGCAACGCTGCGTTTCTTGGTTTGTTCCAGCCCCGGCAGCAAGTCATCCACCTGTTTATATCCAATCGGTTCCACATAATAGGCGTGTGCCTGACCGTCCTCATGCATTACAATAATATCGCTGACAGACAAAGAGCGCATCTTTCTGCCATTGGGGCGGTTTTCCTGATTGTGCGGGCAGTAAAGGCTGTCCAGCGGCTGCCAGCATTCCATCTGCCCGCGGTACACCAGCTTATAGGATGCGGCATTTATATGATCTTTGGTGTAGTCATACCGTAAAAACGCAATCTCACGGTTGTTTGTCTGGTAGATTTCATACGGCAGCAGCTCGTACTTCTTTCTTCGCAATCCCCATGGAAAAATGGTGCCCTTTTCAAAGAGAAGAGGCTGGCTCAGATTCTCCGGAAACAAAACCGGAATGATGGGTTCGCCGCAATACAAAGAAGCGTAAATTCTGGTTTTGAATTTCTCTGCATCGACATACGGAATGCGCTCCCGAACGCATCCGTTGCAGTCAAGATATTCGATATAGCCAATGACCGTATCGTGTTTGTTCATCTCGGTGATTCTCCTTTATAATTAACGGCTCAACCTTTCCCAAAAAGAGATTTTACTTCCAAAGCGCTCATCCGGCGGGCGAACCCTGGCAACCGGCAAAACACCGGACAGCATATCCTCTACCTGCGGAAAGAACAGCAGCCGATTGTAGCGCTCCGCCTGTTCTTTTGAAAGCCCCAACATTTTGGACTCACTGAGTCCACAAACCAGAAACCGCCCGCGTATCGTGCAACCATCTTCCAGTTGTCTGTTGTATTTCAGCCGGCTTTGGTTTTTACTGCACACAACGCCGATTTTCGATGTGCCGAACGGTTTCAGCAGCAAACTGTCGCCCTCGATCACCTCGGAAATTGCCGCCTGCGGGCTGTCAAAGGCAGCCTGATAGGGGCAGTAGCCCGGTTCTATAATCAAAACTCTTGTCATACCGCCACCTCATCGTTCGTAATCCTGCCGCTTGCGGTAGTAGTTTTCCAGAAGTTTCAGGATGGTACTTTCCATCTGTTCGGAGGTACAGCCCTTCGGGAAATAGCGTTCGACCTTGGATACGGCAATCGTGAGCTGCGGTTCGCGCGGCTTTACGCTGGGGGAACGGGCAGACATGATCCCGTGAATCTTGTCTTTCGTCAGAACACTTTCCTTGCTGGCAGCTTTCAGCTTCTGCGCTTGGGATAAGGACGGAGTGCAGCCTTCTTCCTCCATATAAGAGAGAAATTCTTCCTGTTCCTCCGGCGTCAGGTAGCTCAACTCCACAGCGGGGGTGGTCTTGAGTCTGCCGTCGTCCACAAGCTGCATCAGGTCAGGGGTGAGTTTGTTCAGCCGGATAAAACGCTGAACTTGGTTTCTACTTTCTCCTGCTCCTTGTGCTACAACCTCATCGGCACGGAAATTTGTCCCAACTTGGGACAAATTATTTTTTGACGGTCTACCGGCTTTTCTTTTTACCGCCTCCAACTTCATTTCATACGCCTTGGCCTTTTCGCTCGGCAGAATATGCTCGCGCTGGCAGTTGGAATCCACCATCAATATAATGGCGGTATCATCGTCCATGTCCCGCACAATGCAGGGCATAGTGTCCACTCCGGCGCGCCGGCTGGCGTGGCAGCGGCGGTGTCCAGCTACAATTTCATATCCGCCGTCCCGTCGCGGGCGAACGATGGCAGGTGTCATCACGCCATATTCTTTGACGCTGTCCACCATCTTGTCCATTTCTTCATCGTTGCGCACCTGAAACGGATGCCCCTCAAAGGGGTGCAGCTCAGACAGCGGCAGGATCTGGATTTTCTCCAACTTGGCATCCTGCCGTTCTTCCTCAGTGGAAAACAAGTCATCTATCGAGGGCAGTCGGATGTTTTTCGCGAGATCTCTCACCCTTTTCCACCTCCTTTGCCAATGCTCTGTAAGCAACACTCGCCGGGCATTGCTTACTATAACGAAGTACGCTCTCCGATTTAGTAAGGCTTTCACCGACTCTGGTGCAGCGCGGAACGATTGCCTGATAAATGCGCGTGTGCGGACCATAGCTTGTGTGAATGGCTTTGATCATATCCCGTGTCATATTGGTACGATGGTCTGCTATGGTAATCAGGACACCGTCAATCTCCAGTTTAGGATTGATTTTCCTGCGAATTTTACGGATGGTGCCAATGATACTGGCAAGACCTTCGACATCAAGAATCAGCGGCTGTACGGGAATCAAAACACTGTCTGAGGCGGCAAGAGAGGCAGTGACAAGGTTGCCGAGTTCCGGCATACAGTCAATCAGACAATAGTCGTATTGCCCTTGAAATGGTTCCAGCGCCCATTGCATTACGCATTCACGCATAAAGGTATTTGTCAAACTTCGCTGCAAATCAGAAAGTTGAATGTTGGCGGGAATGACATCTACTTTTTCATCGGTATGGATAACAACATCGGGCGGGTCTACCTCGTTGCAGGCAGCCTCAATCAGCTCTTTCAGGGACGCACCTTCGTTCCCCTGCGAACAGCCAAGGTATCGGCTCAGGCTGGCCTGCGGGTCGGCGTCCACCAGCAATACTTTATAACCCATATCTGCCAATGCTACGCCCAAGTTTACAGCGGTCGTCGTTTTGCCCACACCGCCTTTTTGGTTGGCAATCGCTATTGTTTTCATACGCGCTCTCCTCGCTGTTTTTCAATCTTTGACTTGTACCAGATAAGGCTTTCGTTGTAGTCCTTACCTACGGCAGGCAGCCGCTTTTCTACATTACATCCTCGCTCGGCAAGGCGCTTGGTAACCGTTTCGGCAAAGCGCAGCCCCGGCTCATCACGGTCAAAGCAGAGCACCACATTTTTCACCTGCGGATGCTGCTGCAAAAAGTAGTCGATGGGCAGATAGTTCAGCCCGCCCAGCGCCAGATAATGCACACTGCGCCACTTTCCAATGTCCGTATACTGACGCAATGTCGCGCCGGACATAGCATCAATCGGGGCTTCGTACAGCTCCACGGTATCGCAGTCCGGGTTTTCCGCTTGCATCAGAAATCCGTACTTCTTTTGGCTGCCGGTGACATCACCGCGGTAGGTGCCTTGGCAGCCACGCTGAAAAGCAGAACGCGGAACGCCGCCTTCATCCTTGCCCACAAAAACGCAGTTGCGGTAGTTGCCGCGCGTGGTCTGGTACAGGATGCCGCTGCCAACGCAGTAGCGCAGGACCTTAGGGCTGATACCGCGGTGCATCAGGTAGGCAGCAACGGCTTCGACGTTTCGATCCGGGGTAGGAAGTGTAAATGGACGAGGCTCGTGCGGCTTTACAGGCGCTGCCTTAGCCGGTTGAAAAGAAGCAGCGACCGGTGCCATCTCGTTCAGCAGACGAACCGCTGATACAAAGTCCATGCCCTCCACCTTGGTCAGATAATCAATGGCGTTGTTGCCGCCCACATTACGCGAAAACCAGTGGAAGAATCCATTGGCAGGCGTGATGATCAGGCTATCGTGCGTCCGGGTGCAGTACTCGCGATCCGTTTTGCGCACAAGTTCGCCGGGGTGATAGGTTTCCAAATACTGCATCACGGTAATTCGGCGGGCAGCTTCAATGTTCTTTTGGTATTTTCCCATGGGGGTGACCTCCGTTTCTGTATGAAAAAAGCACCTTGCCTACAAAACAGGTAAGGTGCCAAGGATACGATTATTTGTTTTCAGCAGGCTTTTTGTCACTTCAGCTGGCTGAAAGGGGGTGCGGGGGAAAACACAGACGGCACCCCATTTCCCGAAAAAAGATATACTTCCCCCTTGGTGTACAGAAAAGGATTGACGCTGCGACAAAAACGCAGATTGCAAAGCCCCGCCGAATAGAGTATAATCGTTCTATAAGGTAAGGCAGGTGAGCAGAATGCGATTTTTCCTGATGCAGCGCTATCATCAAGTGGCTGTTATTGAAATAGCTGAAAAGACCGGCGACATTATTGATGTGGCAGAGGTTCTTTCGGCGCAGAGGATTCCCCTTGGCGCAAAGCATAGCGATGGCAGCTTTGATGTTCTGTCCCTGCGCAAATGGTGGGCAGGGCGCGGTATCCCGGCAAGCCGTTCCGGGCTGGAGCACGCCTTGGAAACGCTGCATATCCCTTACGCCGAACTTCTGCTTGTCAAATGCAGCGGGCTGAGCCTTTCAGACCAGTATTGGGTCACGCCCTGCGATGCCCCACAGAATTGGCGAGATGTAAATTTCTACGAGAACGACTTTTCTGACGATGTGGGACGCGCTTTGTTTGGCGAGGGGGTTCTCTCGGCACAGCCGGATTTGTGTTCCCCCTGCAATACCTCAGACGGCTTTTTACAAAAGCGCTGGCGCATTGCGGACGGAAAACGAATCCTCTTAAAAGCAGGATCGGGCATTTACAAGCAGGAGCCTTACAACGAAATTGTTGCCACGGCTCTGTATGATGCGCTTGGTATGCCGCACGTTCCCTACTGGCTTATAGAGCAGGGCGGGCAGGTCATGTCCGCCTGCGCGTGCTTAACCAATGACCACACCGAGCTTGTCACCGCCGCCCAATTTATGCGGCTGCTGCCGCAAGCGCGGGGTGTTTCCAACTGGGAACACTTCAACGCTTGCTGCCGGGCTGTCGGAATTCCTGATGCAAGTGAAGCGGTCTGCAATATGCTGGCTGCCGATTTCATCTTAGCCAACACAGATCGCCATTTGGGAAACTTCGGTTTCCTGCGTGATTCCGAAACGCTGGAATGGAAAGGAACAGCGCCCATCTATGACAGCGGCACAAGCCTTTGGCAGATGACGCTCACCCGCGCGATCTGCGCAGAGGCGATGGTTCCGGCCAAACCGTTTGAAACCTCGCAGCAATCCCAGCTAAAGCTGATTGCGCCTTATGTGGATCTACCGCTGGAGCGCCTTGATGGATTTTCCAATAAAGTAGAAGAAATCTTCCGAACAGCCGACCAGTTTGATGATGGACGAGCCGCGAAAATTGCCGCCGCTGTTAGTGGCCGAATTCAAATGCTTCGATTTAATAGGGCATAATCTGAAATAGCTCCAAAGCATACGGTTTGTGAAATGACTACAAATTGTAGGCAGTTAAAAATTACAGAAGCTATATGTCGCTGCCTAATGCCGATGACAGTCATGCGCCAACTGGTGACAAATTGTCAGCAGTTGAAATAGGGCTATAAAAACAGCGTCCTCCGTTTTACATTCGGGGGACGCTGCTTTTCTCTATAGCACTCATTTGGCGGTGGGCTTTTTTGTAGATTTACCCTGTCGGCTGAATTCTTTCGCAAGGTCAACCAGCTTTTTAGAAGGTCGATAGCTGTCCAGAATATGAGGACTAAGCAGAAAATTCAGCAGACAAGATTTGGGAATCATATACCCACCACTAATTTCAAAGTATCGGATGTAACCGTTATGGCACCAATTCGTCAAGGTGTTATGGTGATAGCCGGTAAGTCGGCTTGCTTCGGCGACGCTCAGCACATCGCTGTAGGGCTGCATTTTCAGGGTAAGAAAGTCCTGAAACTTCTTTCTGCTTTTAGCAGTATCCAGATTTGCCCACTCCCGTAAGGTCAGCATTTTGGGCTTGCCGCCTTTGTTCCAGCTCGCCGAGTAATACCCGGTCGGTGCCGAGAATTTTTCCGGTTGGGATTGACGCTTTTTAAGATACGTGATAACATCTTTTGTATTGATGATGTACTGGCGGGTTTTCTTGCCGGTATCTATGCAGGGAACAAGCCCGCTTGTCAGCAGGTAACGCGCCGTCTTTTTGCTGATATGGCAGATGACGCGCATCTGCTCCAGCCCGATTTTTTCAGGGTAGTTTGCCTTGATTTTTGCAAAGTCGTAACTGTAATCCACTAGAATCACCGTCCATTATTCGAACTCATCAACAGCAGGCAGGGACGGTTTGATTTTTGAGGCAAAGGGGAATTTGCATAAAATTTAGTCAACGCACTTCTGTAAATGCCCATAACAATAAGGAAAATCGAGCTTTTTTGTTCTCTCCTGTTTTTCTCTCCTACATCTCTCCAACGTGCCAAAAATGCCTGTTTTTCTCTCATTTTTCCCGAAAAATCGGCATTTCGAAATGGGTTCGAATTGCGACGTTCTGACGTTAAAAAGGACTTCTTTTTCAACATTTTTCGTCGTAGGTCGGTCGAATCATCTTCCGACAACTTCCGCTTTTTTCCGACAAATACCGTCAGTTTCGATATATACCAAAAAACTCGAAATCAATTTGGCAGCAATGCCACGTGGGTTCGAATCCCACCGTCTGCGCCAAAAGCAGCACCCTGCGGGGCGCTGCTTTTTATTTTTGCGGCAAACTATGCAAGGGCTGCAAGGTGAGATTCGAACAGCCTGTGCCCGGCGCTTTGCGTCCCGCCGGGCAAAAATGCCCCGGTGGGGCATTTTTAGGGCGCGGGAGAATCCCACCGCCTGCGCCAAGTATCACTACTCAATTTCACATTGGGTAGTGATTTTTTTATTGCCGCTTTGCAAAATCCTCGTGCTTTTCTTATAGACATCTCCCCCTTATTTTCAAGTAGTGATTTTCGGGTTCGGTACAAATCATACCAGCAATCGCGGCAAATAGCTATTCACAGAACTACACAAGATTCTTCCCGCAGCTTGGGTACAAATTGACAGCAAAAAGGCGGCACCTGATTTCTCAGATGCCGCCGCTGTTCAAATCACCACTTCTTTATGGGCTGCGCTTCGGGCAGTGTCAGTGTGTTAGCCATCGTCCGGGCGCTCAGGTTCTTGGACTGCGAATCCAGATGCGCGTAGATATTCGCCGTAGTGGAAATATCGCTGTGCCCCAGCCACTCTTGAATCTGCTTCATCGGCACGCCCTCTTTCAGCAACAGGCTGGCGCAGGAGTGCCCTTACGGTATAATTACGACAAACCGGAAAAGCCCCGTATATCAAGGGTTT
>OGOH01001334.1_pt1 | contig 17575 bp, 11 predicted proteins | sample 1552571 | NCBI WGS metagenome assembly OGOH01 (sample SAMEA2580170, study PRJEB22360) | human gut metagenome | biome: human gut; feature: human-associated habitat; material: faeces | place: Denmark | collected 2008/2010
AAGATGTTCCGTTCGGGATTGATGAAAAGAATGCGAAAAAGAGCCTCTACAAGATTGCCGATCCATTTATGGCATTCTACTATCAGTTTGTTGTTCCTAATCGTTCGTTCATTGAACTTGATCGTCGCTTACCAATCGAACAGGCTTTAATTGCTCATTTCTCTGAGTATGTGAGTATGCAGTGGGAAAAACAGTGTCGGGATGCCGTAACAGGAAATCGTGTTAACGGAATAGTTTATGGCAAGGCAAAACGTTGGTGGGGTTCTGTGCTCAATGAGGATAAGAAGCCAGAACAAGTCGAATTCGATGTAATGGCAGAATCGCTTGATAAAAAGTATCTACTGGTCGGTGAATGTAAATGGACAACTCAGGAGAATGGTAAACAGCTAACAGCAGAACTTCTCCGCAAAGCTAATCTATTGCCGTTTGCCAAGAACTATACCATCGTTCCGATGCTGTTCCTTAAGAATGCTTCGAAAGGTGATTTCGAGAATGTGATGTTGCCGGAAGATGTTGTTGAGTTAATGAAATAAAGGAATCTCAAATCCACTATTTGACAGAGTTATTAGATGGCAAAAAAAACAATAAATAAAGAACTTACAGGTGCACAGGACTTATATAATTTTTTGTTTGAGGCCTGTAATATAATACGCGGTCCTGTAAGCCAAGATAATTTTAAGGATTATATCACGCCTTTGCTTTATTACAAGCGGATATCTGATGTTTATGATGAAGAAACAGAAGAAGCTTTAATATCAAGTGGTGGTGATAAGGAGTATGCATCTCTGCCAGAACAACATCGTTTTGTTATTCCTGATGGTTGTCATTGGCAAGAAGTCCGAGAGCGTACAGAAAATCTTGGAGCTGCCATAGTCGGTGCTATGAGGCAGATAGAGATAGCAAACCCAGATACATTGTATGGGGTGCTATCTATGTTTTCATCTCAGAAATGGACTAATAAAGCCATTCTTAATGATAGTAAAATTCGTGACCTGATAGAACATCTATCAAAGCGAGAACTTGGCAATAAGGATTACCCTGCGGATCTAATGGGTGATGCCTACGAGATACTATTAAAAAAGTTTGCTGATGACAGTAAGGCCCAGGCCGGAGAGTTTTATACTCCTCGTTCTGTTGTGAGATTATTAGTACATATTCTCGATCCGCAACCTGGTGAAACTATATATGATCCTGCTTGCGGTAGTGGAGGAATGCTTATCGAAGCTATACGGTATATGCACGATGATTTTCTTTGTTGTGGAAGTATATTTGGACAAGAGAAGAATGTCGTGAATGCGGCCATTGCTAAAATGAATCTATTCCTTCATGGTGCATCTGATTTTAATGTAATGCAAGGCGACACATTGAGGGACCCAAAAATTCTTCAAGGTGGTAATATCGCCAAATTCGATTGTGTTATAGCAAATCCTCCATTTTCTCTTGAAAATTGGGGAGCAACAGAATGGAGTTCAGATAAATATAAGCGCAATATATACGGTACACCGAGTGATAGTTGTGGCGATTATGCATGGATTCAGCACATGATATGTTCTATGGTTTCAGGGCAAGGTCGTATGGCTGTTGTAATGCCACAAGGAATTTTGTTCCGAAATCAAGAAACTGAAATACGAAAGCAGTTAGTCGAAAGTGATTTGATTGAAGCTGTTGTGACTTTAGGAGATAAATTGTTTTATGGTACTGGACTTTCACCGTGCTTTTTGATAATACGAAGAATGAAACCGGCTCATCATTTTGGACGGATTTTGATGATAGATGGTTCCAAAATTCTAACTCAAAAGAGAGCGCAGAATATTTTAGAAGAGAATGATATAGATAGGTTATATTCACTTTATCAAAATTACTCCGATGAAGAGGACTATTCTCGAATCGTTACATTGCAGGAGATAAGAGATAAAGAGTATAATCTTTCGCCCAATCGCTATGTGGTTTACCACAAGGAGGAAATTCGTCCTTATGCGGAAGTGTTGGCTGAGTTCAAGCACGCATATGAAGAGGTAAAGCGGTTGGAGGAAGAATTTTCATTACTCATTAACGCATAATCAATATGGCAGAAAAAGTAAAACAATATCGTCATCCGGACGACCCTATTACGCTCGATGAACTTAAAGGTTTTCTTTGGGCAGCTGCCACTCATTTGCGTGGCCAGATTGATGCGGCTGGATATAAAGAGTATATTTTCCCTTTGCTTTTTTTCAAACGCATTTCCGATGTTTATGATGAACAGTTTGAAGGTTTTGTGTGTGAAGGAGGAGTTGAGTATGCAGGTATGCAAGTAGAAGATCTCCCCATCCGTATTCCTGATGGTGCGCACTGGAGAGATGTTCGTGAGGTGACGGAAAATGTTGGTAATAAATTAGTCGAAGCATTTATTGCCATTGAGCAAGCCAATCCTGCTAAGGAAATGGATGGTAGAAAAATCGGAGGATTAGAAGGTATTTTCGGACCTAAGGATGGCTGGACCAATAAGGCGAAGATGCCTGATAATATCATTACTTCGTTGATTGAGGATTTTTCTAAATATACGTTGAGCCTAAAGGCTTGTCCTGCCGATGAGATGGGGCAGGCATACGAATACCTTGTTGGAAAGTTTGCCGATGATGCCGGAAATACTGCTCAGGAGTTCTATACGAATAGAACAGTCGTTCAACTTATGGCTGAGATACTGCAGCCACAACCGAATGAAAGCATTTATGACCCAACTTGTGGTTCCGGGGGTATGTTGGTTAAATGTTTAGACTATCTTCGCAACAAAGGTGCAGAGTGGCAGAGTGTACAGGTGTTCGGACAAGAGGTGAATGGCTTGACTTCTTCTATTGCACAAATGAATCTTTATTTGAATGGAGTTGAAGATTTTTCGATTGCATGTGCAGATACGTTGGAGCATCCTGCATTCTTGGATGGCAGCCATCTTCGTAAGTTCGACATTGTTCTGGCAAATCCTCCTTATTCAATCAAAGAATGGAATCGTGAAAAATTCATGAATGATAAGTGGGGACGTAATTTCTTGGGAACACCTCCTCAGGGAAGAGCTGATTATGCATTTCTTCAGCATATCATAGCTTCAATGAATGAAACTCAGGGAAGATGTGCGATTCTTTTCCCCCATGGTGTACTATTTCGTGATGAAGAATTAGAATTACGAAAGAAACTCGTTGAAATGGATATACTTGATTGTATAATAGGTTTGGGAGCAAACTTGTTTTATAATTCTCCTATGGAAGCTTGCATATTAATATGTAACTGCTCAAAGGCTAATAGCAAAAAGAATCGAGTTTTGATGATAAATGCTGTGAATGAAGTTACAAGAAAAAATGCAGAGAGTATGTTGTTGGCAGAGCATATACAAAGGATTGTAAATGCATACCAGCAAAATAGAGAATTGGATGGCTTCTCAAGAATTGTAAGTAATGATGAAATTAGAGAAAAGAAGTTTAATCTGAATATATCATTGTATGCATATCAAAGTGTACTACAGGATGCACTTACTGTCTCTAAAGAGGATGCTATAAATGTTTGGATTTCCTCTCATAGTCAATGTATAAATGAAATGGATGAGTTAATTAAGTTGATTAAATAGTATGGGTGTAGTAAAATTAGGTGATGTCGCTCGTGAAAGTCGACTTAAATGGACAAAAAGTAAACAGGATGTTCCTATAGTTGGTTTGGAACATCTTATCCCTGATGAAATACGTTTTGATGCATATGATATAAATACAGATAATACTTTTTCAAAAAGGTTTGTAAAGGGACAAGTCTTATTTGGTAGACGTCGAGCTTATCAACGTAAGGCTGCAATTGCTGAATTTGATGGTATATGCTCAGGCGACATAACTGTAATAGAAGCAATAGAAGGGAAAATGGTGCCTGAGTTATTGCCTTTCATAATTCAAACACCTGTATTTTTTGATTATGCTAATAGAGGCTCTGCTGGATCTCTATCACCTCGTGTAAAATGGGAGCATTTGGCTGATTATGAGTTCGAATTACCTCTATTAGAGGAACAAAAAATTCTTGCTGATAAATTATGGGCAGCCTATCGATTGAAGGAGGCCTATAAAAAGCTACTTGATGCCACTGATGAAATGGTGAAATCGCAATTTATCGAGATGGTGGGTGATCCAAGAAACAACCCGAAAGGCTGGCCAACAAAAAGACTTTCAGAATTGGCAGAATATTCCATAGGCTTAACTTATAAGCCCGAACAAATTTGTGATGATGGTACCATTGTGCTTAGGTCTGGTAACATACAAGATGGGAAAATATCCTTTTCAGATATTGTCAGGGTTAATGCGCCAATCAAAGAAAGCCTCTTCGTGAAAGAAGACGATATCCTGATGTGCAGCCGTAATGGAAGTGCTTCACTTGTAGGTAAAGTGGCTATGATTCCCGACATTAATGAACCAATGACTTTTGGTGCGTTCATGACTATAATACGTTCTGCCGAGGCAAAATACTTGTACCTCTATTTCCAATCTCAAGATTTCAGAGAACGTGTTAGTGAGGGAAAGTCCTCAACAATGAACCAAATCACGCAAAAGATGCTTGATAAAGTCGAGGTTCCCTTCCCCGACAAAGATGTTCGAGAGACTTTATCGGCCATCGCCTCTCAGGCAGATAAATCAAAATTTGAATTGCGTAAATCAATAGATGCAATAGATAAAGTAATTAAAAGTTTAATTAACAATTAAAATTATAGCCATATGATTGACAGAACAGTAAAATTTCCCCAAATAGGTGATGTGTCAAGTACACAATCGTATGTGCTTGTTGGGGCGAATGGTAGTGGAAAAAGTCATTTGGGAGCATGGATTGAAAAAAATAATGATAAAGTTTTACGTATCTCTGCTCAACGTGCATTATCTATTCCTGATACTATTAACATTATAAATGAAGAGGCTGCATGGAAAAATATATTCTATGGCAATCCCACTCAAACAGATAAAGGTTATAAATGGAAGTGGGGAAAAGAAACATCTACACTAGTAAATGATTATGAAAGTGTTTTATCAAGTGTCTTTTCTAGGGAGACTGATGAACTTCGAGTATTTAAGGATTTGTGCGATAAAGGGGATAAGCCCAATAGATATGAGACAATAGTTGAAAAAATCAAGATGATTTGGAACCAAGTATTACCACAAAGAGAGCTTGTTCTAGAGAAATTTGAAGCAAAAGCAATGTACAAAGAGGAGTTATATAAGGCAGGTTCTATGTCTGATGGAGAAAGGGTTTGTCTCTATCTTATTGCGCAATGCTTAATAACTCCTGATGATTATATTATTGTTGTTGATGAACCGGAAATTCACCTTCATACATCTATAATGAAAAGGCTTTGGGGTGAGATTGAAAGGTATTGTCCCAATAAGACTTTTGTTTATATAACCCATGACTTAAATTTTGCAACCTCAAGGAAAACAGCAACCAAGATATGGGTGCAGTCATATGATGGACATGATAGTTGGGAAATTTATCAGATAGAAGATAATGATGACATTCCAGAAGCTCTTTTCTTGGAAGTATTAGGTACTAGAAGTCCCATTCTGTTTGTGGAAGGGGGAAAAACTAGTTATGATTTGCCTTTATATAAAGAAGTTTTCGGTAATTATTTGGTCATCCCATGTGATAATTGTCGAAAAGTTATAGAGTTGACAAAGGCATTTAATAATGAAAAAGTAAAGTCTTTGCACACATATGATGTAAAGGGGTTAATTGATCATGACTTTTTAACTGATATTGAGAAAGATAGTTATCTAAAACAGAATATATATACATTGGATGTGTTAGAAGTGGAGAACTTATTTCTCATAGAACCTTTGATTAAACTTGCGGCCAAGCAAATAGGTGATAATGAGAATGAAGCATTTCAAAAAGTAAGTGATTTTCTTTTTGAACAAATGGAGCAAGGTAAATATGACATAGTCAACTCTATTTGTATAAAAGAAATAAGACACAAACTAAATTGTTTTTCATCTAAAGGCAATAAAGGCGAAGATATACAAAACGACTTAAATAATCATATTTCTGAAATTGATGTAAATGCGATATTTGTTCAGACTGAAACAAATATCTCAGATATTATTGCAGAAAGGGATTATAAAAAAATGTTGAATGTGTTTAACCATAAGGGAATGTGTCAACGAGTTACTGGTATAATCGGTCTTAAAAAGAAATATCCGCAAGTAGTACTTGATTTGATAAAAGGAGAAAAACGAGATGAGATTATAAGTGCATTATTGGGATACTTGCCAAAGATTGATTGAATTTAAGTTATTCCCTTAGAATAAAGAGCTTAATAAACGGCTAGAATAGATAGATACGTTGATACTGCAGCTTAATTGGATAACTAATTTATTAATAATATGATAGAGAATCTGATTAATGACATAGAGCAGGCTATGCTGGGAGTTTTAAACAACGAGCAAATGAGTCAATTGCGAAAGGTATTGGATTATACTTTTCGTGATATCAACGTATCTTCTAAGAACAATGAAGAGTGTAGTGGAAATAGTGAGTTGATAGATATCTTTTTATCGGCCAAAAGAGTTGAAGGATGTTCGGATAAGTCGATGCACTATTATCGAAGTACGTTAAATAATGCAATCAGGAAAATAGGAAAAAATATTCGTCATATTACGACGGATGATTTGCGTAGTTATCTAAATGACTACCAACTAACAAGTGGGGCAACAAAGGTTACGGTAGACAATATACGTCGCATTTTGTCAAGTTTCTTTTCATGGCTTTAGGATGAAGATTATATTTTCAAGAGCCCGGTACGTCGGATTCATAAAGTAAAAGTCGGGAAAACAGTCAAAGAAACATACTCCGATGAAGCCTTGGAACAAATGCGAGACCATTGCGAAGGCATTCGCGATTTAGCCTTGATAGATTTGTTAGCTTCTACTGGTATGCGTGTCGGTGAGTTGGTCAAACTTAATAGGAACGATATAGATTTTGAAAATAGGGAATGTATCGTTACCGGTAAGGGAGATAAACAACGCCGAGTTTATTTCGATGCTCGTACAAAGATACATTTACAACGTTATTTTGCAGAGCGGATAGATGATAATCCGGCTCTGTTTGTCTCGTTATTAGCACCTTATGACCGCCTACAGATAAGTGGCGTGGAAATTCGGTTACGTCGATTGGGACGTGAATTGAATATTCCTAAGGTACATCCTCATAAATTTCGTCGAACGTTGGCAACAATGGCGATAGATAAAGGTATGCCTATAGAGCAGGTGCAGCATCTCTTAGGGCATCAAAGTCTTGATACAACATTGCAATATGCTATGGTGAATCAGACAAATGTAAAAATGTCTCACCGTAAATTTATTGGTTAGTATGTCGCAATTTATCGAGATGTTTGGAACCGTTGAGAATAATACCCATAACTTTCCAATTATGACTATTGGTGAGTTTGCAAATTGTTTTGCTGGAGCAACTCCAAGCACATCTCATCCTGAATATTGGGAGAATGGAAGAATAAGATGGATGAGTTCTGGCGAGGTACACAAAGGTCATGTAGAAGATACAGATTCTCGCATTACTGAGCTTGGATATAAGAGCGCAAGTACAAGGATGGTTCCAATACATTCTATTGTAATTGCTATCGCTGGTCAAGGTAAAACTCGTGGTACTGTGGCTATTACAGAAGTTGATCTGTGTACAAATCAGTCTTTGTGTGCTATTGTACCCGACGAGCGTGTAAACTACTCATATCTTTACCATAATCTTCAGGGGAGATATCTCGAACTTAGAGGTCTGTCTGGAGATGTTAATGGTAGAGGAGGTCTTAACTTGAAGATAATCCAAAAGATTCCTGTTATACTGCCTCCAATAGAGAAGCAACAACAGTTTGCATCCATTGCCCAACAAGCCGATAAATCAAAATTTGGCGACTTCAAATCGCAATTTATCGAGATGTTTGGAAATCCTCTTTCTTCAAAACAGAAGAATGAGTTGAAGAGGTTAGGACAATGCTGTATTATTAATCCAAGACGACCTAACATTGCTCTTTGCGACACAGATAAAGTCTCTTTTATTCCTATGCCGGCGGTAAGTGAGGATGGATATTTGGTAGATATGGCTGACGAAGAATATGGAAAAGTAAAAAAGGGCTTTACATATTTTGAGAATAATGATGTCTTGTTTGCCAAGATTACACCTTGTATGGAGAATGGGAAAGGTGCTATTGCTTATGGACTTACAAATGGAATAGGAGTGGGATCTACAGAATTTCATGTATTGCGGCCAATTAACGGAATATCTAGTCCTTATTGGCTGTTAACATTAACACGAATGCCTATATTTCGTGAGCGTGCTGCAAAAAATATGTCTGGAACAGGCGGTCAGAAAAGAGTTAGTGCTTCATATCTGAACCATTTTATGGTTGGGTTGCCTGCGATAGAGGAACAAAGGCGTTTTGAAGCAATATATAGACAAGCCGACAAATCAAAATCTGTCATTCAAAAAGCTTTAGTATATTTGAATGACATACAGAGTGACGAATTAAGGAAAATCGCTTAATTATTAAATTGATAACAATAAAAATCATAGATATGTTTAACGAAGACAATACAGTGGAGCAAATGCTCATAGAAGCTGCAACCCAAAGTAGTTGGCAGTATGTAAAGTCACAGGATATACCTCGTAGTTCTGATTCTGTCCTTGTTGAATCATGGCTATTGGAAGCTCTTGTCAGGTTAAATCCAATAACACGTCAACAAGCGGAGCAAGTTATTTATAAACTCCGTGCTGCTATTACTTGTGGAGGTAATTATGATGAATTGGTGACTGCCAATGACCGTTTTCGTACATTGTTATTTAATGAAAACACAGAGCCTTTTGGAAAGGATGGTGAATATATACCTATCAGATTCTTTAGCGAAGATGCGGTCGAAGATTATTGTGTAGTGACCAATCAATGGGAGTTTCCACGTAGTTCTGTTGAAGGAGGTAAACGTTTGGATTTGGTTTATCTGATAAATGGAATTCCGGTTTGTGTTGGTGAAGTAAAATCTCCTGTTCGCCCTCAGATAACATGGGCTGACGGAGCCATTGATATGCTGCATTACGAAAAGAGCATTCCTGAAATGTTTGTTCCGAATATATTAACCTTTGCTACAGAAGGCAAAGAACTTCAATATGCCGGCATCTGTGCCCCTGTTGACAAATGGGGACCTTGGTTTAAAGATGAAAGTCGTCAGCATGGTACAATAGAGTCGGTTAAAAGTAACGTAATGGGGTTGGTTCAACCAAACCGACTGCTTGACATATATCGTTACTATAGTGTTTTTACAGGAACATCATCAGGCAAAAAAATAAAAATAGTTTGCCGTTATCAACAATATCTAGGTGGTGAAGCTATTGTTCAGCGTGTCTTAAACACATATCGTGAGAAACAAGGTCCGAAGAAAGGTCTTATTTGGCATTTCCAGGGTTCGGGAAAATCATGGTTGATGGTATTCGCTGCCCAAAAATTACGTTTGCAGAATGAATTACATGCTCCCACTGTTGTTATCGTTGATGACCGTATTGATTTGGAAGATCAGATAACGGGCGATTTTACTCGTGCTGATATTCCCAATATAGAACCTGCAAAGACAAAAGAAGAGTTAGTTGCATTTTTCAAGCAGGATCAGCGCAAGATTTTGATAACGACAATTTTCAAGTTCGGAGATGTTGATAGTGTACTGAATGAAAGAGATAATATCATTTTATTGGTAGATGAAGCACACCGAACTCAGGAAAAGGATTTAGGACAAAAAATGCGCAATGCATTACCTAATGCATTTTTCTTTGGCCTTACCGGAACGCCTATCAATAAACGAGATAAGAATACTTTTCAATCTTTTGGAGCTGATGAGGATTTAGAGAAAGGTGGATATATTTCAAAATATACTTTCCAAAATTCTGTTGAAGATGGAGCTACGCTTGAATTGAATTTCCAAACAGTGCCGGTAGAGATGCATCTTAACGAAGCTCAATTACAAGAAGAGTTTGATGAACTGACCGATCAAATATCCGAGGACGAAAAGAACGAATTAGTAAAACGAACTTCTGTTGAAGCATTTTTTACAGCAGAGAAGCGAATTAACGATGTCGCACGTTATATTGTAAATCACTTCAAAGAGTATGTAGAGCCCACTGGAATGAAAGCTCAAGTCGTGGTATATAACCGAGACTGCTGTGTGAAATATAAGAAAGCGATTGATGCTCTTTTGGGTACGGAAGATGCAACCACTATCGTTATGCATACGGCTGGTGATAAAGCTGATGAGTATAAGACATACCGTCGTGATAGAGAACAAGAAAGAAAACTTCTTGATCAATTCCGTGATCCATTGTCACCGATTAAAATGGTGATTGTCACTTCAAAGCTGTTAACAGGTTTTGATGCTCCGATTTTGCAATGTATGTATCTTGATAAACCAATGAAGGATCATACGTTGTTACAAGCTATTTGCCGCACGAATAGAAAGTACAATGTTGATAAGAAATGTGGTCTGATTGTAGATTTCGTTGGTGTATTTGATAATGTAGCCAAAAGTCTTGCTTTTGATGAAGAGACGGTAAAAACGGTTGTAAAGAATATTGATGAGATAAAAGTGTTGATACCTCAATTATTGCAAGAATGTATTGACTTTTTCCCTGGTGTAGACCGGACAATCGGTGGTTGGGAAGGTTTGCAAGCTGCCCAGCAATGTTTACTTGATGAGTCTACAAAAACGAATTTTGCAAAACATTTTTCACGATTGGCTAAAGCTTGGGAAACAGTAAGCCCGGATGCAATGCTGGTTGCTTATCAGGCGGATTATACTTGGCTGGCTCAGGTATATCAAAGTGTACGTCCTGTTAGTACCGGAGGATCACTCATATGGACTTTATTGGGTGCTAAAACCATTGAAATCATTCATCGTAACATTGATACAATTGATATTGGGACTCCACTTGAGGATCTTGTGGTAGATGGAGATGTAATTGATATGGTGTTGGAGCAAGCCAAAGACAATCCTAAAAAGATATTGGAAGTGGAAAAAATGCTTCGTTTGAGGTTAGGAGAGCATCATGGAGACCCTAATTACAAGGCATTTGCTGAGAAGTTGGATGAACTGCGCCGTCATATGGAGGAGAATCTTATAACTAGTATTGATTTCCTCCGAGGATTGCTCACCCTTGCCAAAGAAGTGCTTGAAGAAGAAAAAAACTCAAATCAACCTCTTGACAAGAGGGAACAAGCTAAAGCTGCTCTTACGGAGTTGTTTGAATCAATTAAAACTGAGGATACACCTATCATTGTAGAACGTGTAGTTGCTGATATTGATGAAAATGTAGTAGCTATTGTACGTAAGTTTAAAGATGCTTTTAAAAGCATTACAGCTCAGCGAGAGATAAAAAAGAAACTACGTTCTATTCTGTGGGTTAACTACCAGATTAAAGATCAAGAAGTTTTTGATAAGGCTTATCAGTATATTGAGATGTATTACTAATCGGTTGATAAAATGAATTTGTTATGGCTGTTGAATCACACGATAAGAAACTTGATGACCTCCTAAAAATGGTTGAAGAAGGTAAGGCTCAATTACCCGACTTTCAACGTAGTTGGGTTTGGGATGACACGAAGATATGTAAACTAATAGAAAGTATCACATCTGGCTTCCCAATGGGTGCAGCGATGTTTTTGGCTAATGGTGGTGAGCATATCCGTTTTAAGTATCGCACATTTGAAGGTGTGGATTCTATATCAGAAGTTACACCTGAGTGGCTTTTGGTCGCTTGGCAACAACGACCCACCAGAAACATCAGCGACTCACAACCTTATATCAGGTCTTGAAGAGTAAGAAAGCAACTAATACTCGATTAGAGACCAATCGAGATACAATTATCAAACGCTATTATTATCTAGATATTCGTAAATGTCTAGACTCTACTGCGGACAGATTGGAAGCAATCATATCTGTATCAGAGAAGAAACAGCTTACAACAAATATAGGTCGTGATGTAACGCTGGACTTATCCACAAGAGAGAAAGAATTTGAGAACCTGATGTTTCCCTTGAATATTACGTTTTCTCATAATGATACGGAAGATTGGCATTATGATATGGAAGACTATTACAAAGGTGATAGAGAGTATAGAAATTTATTCCGTGATTTCTCTCAGCAGATTCTTCGCCCAATTTTAGAGTATAACATACCTATAATTCAGCTTGATAAAGAAACCCCAAAAGAAGCTGTCTGTCAGATTTTTGAGAATGTAAACACTGGTGGTGTACCTCTTACGGTTTTCGAACTCGTCACAGCTACATTTGCTGCTGAAGGACATGAATTGAGAAAAGATTGGGAGAGCATTCGTCATATTTTTGCTCAAAAAGTAAATGGCGAGCTATTGAAAGAAATCACTGGTGCTAATTTTTTGGCAGCAATGACTCTGTTGGTATCATATTATAAAAGAGTGGTTTCAGGTGATGATGAGCGTGTGGCTGTAACATGTAAGAAAAAAGACATTCTTAGGCTTGAATTGAAAGATTATTTGAAGTATCATGACGCTTTGATTAAAGGTTTCTGTGATGCAGCTGATTTCTTAGTACATCAGGGGATTTTCCGTTCCAGAGATCTTCCATATTCGTCACAACTTATTCCACTTGCTGCAATCTTTGCATACGACAACGAAAATAAAAAAATGTTGCATCTTGGAAGCAAACAGGAATTATTGTCTCGTTGGTATTGGTGTGGCGTAATGGGTGAACTATATGGGGGTGCCAATGAAGCTAGATTTGCAACTGATATAATGGGCGTATTCCGTTGGATGGAAGGTGGTGAAATGCCAGAGACTGTATATCGTTCCAATATACAACCAACTCGTTTATTGACCATGCAGACTAGGAATAGTGCAGCGTACAAAGGTGTTATGGCACTTATCTTACAAGATTCACCACTTGATTTTATGACAGGTCATCGTATGGATATAGCATCTTACATTGATGAAGATGCTGATATTCATCATATATTCCCTCAAACTTATTGCGAGAAAAATAACCTTCCACGTATAAAATGGAATTCTGTCATTAATAAGACTCCAATTTATGCATCTTCCAATCGTTCCATAGGAGGACATGCACCAAGTACCTATATTGGTACTATGGCTAACAAAGGATTAGACCAACTTAAGATTCAAGAAGCAATAGAATCTCACAAGGTAAATTATATTTATCTTTCATCAGATGATTTTGATGCTTATTTCATAGATCGAGCAAAACAATTGCTTGACAGAATAGAACAAGCGACAGGCAAATCTATCTCAGGAAGAGATAGCGAAGAAACAATCCGTGAATTTGGTGTTGCTTTAATATAGATAGCAATCTGTAACAAATTAGAAAAATATGATTAATAAATAGCTTAAAATAAATGAACTGGAGATTTTGGAAGAAAATATGTGCAAATAATTCGATGGAGGATGATAAACAAGTATCATTAACTCCTGCTCTGCTTAATCGTGATAGTGATAAGAAGCAGTATAGGAGTGTTTTGAATCTTGCACGAAAACTAGAAGAGAAAGACATTTTGAACATTGCTCTTACTGGTCCTTATGGATCTGGTAAGAGTTCCATTCTTCGCTCTTTGATGAAAGACTATTGTAAATACAAATATCTTTCAATATCTCTTGCTACACTAAAGTCGCCATTAGATGATAAAAAGAATAAAATAGATATTGATACGATGAATAATCGTATTGAATACAGCATTCTTCAACAACTTATTTATAAAGAAAAACAAGAGACGCTTTATAATTCCAGATTAAAAAGGATTTATCATAAATCAACTTGGGCTCAATATGCTTTATCTTTTGCAATAATACTTTATATTGTTGCCTTAATTATTGTATTTGAACCATCATTTTTGAAGGTGGATTGGATTTGCAATCGCTTAAGTAATCCGGTATTAAATAAATGGTCTGATATTTTTGCTCTATCATATATATTTGGTGCAACAATAATATTCGCTCAAAAGACTATCAAATCATTAGGGAATAGTAAACTCAATAAGTTAAATCTAAAGAATGGAGAGATTGAATTAAAAGAAAACAAAGAAGATACATCTGTTTTCAATAAGCACATGGACGAGATTGTCTATTTTTTTGAAGTTACTGATTATAATGTTGTGATTATAGAAGATTTAGATAGATTTAATAACACAGATATTTTTCTTAAGTTAAGAGAAGTAAATCAACTCTTAAATCAGTCAAACTCTGTGGGGCGTAAAGTTACGTTTATTTACGCAGTGAAAGATGATATGTTTTTTGATGAAGAACGTACTAAATTTTTTGATTATATCACAACTGTAATCCCAATAATCAACTCCTCAAACTCGGCAGACAAACTGAAAGAGGAACTAGAGATAAAAGGCTTTTCAGATCTTAATGTCGAGGTAATGGACAGTTTGGCTTTTTTTATTGATGATATGAGATTACTGAAGAATATTGTAAATGAATATGCCCAATATAGAGAAAAGCTTGACGAGAAACTTGATCAAAACAAGCTTCTTACTATGATTGTATATAAAAATTATCACCCAAAGGATTTTGCTGATCTGCATAAAGGGAAGGGTGTTTTGTATGATTGTTTGCATAAGAAAAGTGAGTTGTTAATTGAACGTAATAGGCAAATTGATGAACGCATTGGCGTAATCACTAAAAAACTTCAATCTTTAGAAGCGACGCATGCCATGCAAGAAAAAGAATTAAGGTTGATTTATATTGAAGGGTATCGTAAAAAATTATCAAAACAATATAAAAGCAATGTCTTTTCGTTTTTTGTTGAGAACAATTTTATACCTCTTGAAGATATCGCTGAAAATGAAACTTTATTTAATTCATTGATATCGCAACCTTCAATTAGATACCAATATTTTAAGGGATGTCAAATTAACACATATTATGGTCATATTAGATCTTGTTATGATACATCTGAAGATAGTTGCAATGTTCAATTCAGTCAGATAGAGGAAATAGTTAATTCGGACTTTACTTACCATGAGCGATTAGAAGCCTTGCGAGAGGGCGAAAAAAAATATCGTGAACAAATCAAGATACTAGAGTTGTCTCGTAACAATCATTATGCTACTCCAATACATGAATTGTTGCTGGATATTGATATGCAGACGCATAAGATTTTTAGTGAACTCAAAGTCTCTAAAATGCTTGAAGCGTTCTTGAAAGAAGGACTTATAAATGAAGATTACTTTGATTATATCTCTTTCTTTTTTGGTAAGTCAATTAATAAGCATGACCATGATTTTATTCTGGAATTAAAACTTCGGCATAGCTTGCCATATGATTATCATATAGATAAAATAGAACTGTGCGTAAAAAACATTCCTGACAAATGTTACAATGATGTAAGTATATTGAACATTCAGGTGGTTGATTATATTTGTCAACATCTTGAAGAAGAGGCCAATAACTCAAAACTTCATTCGATAGCACAAGTTGTTAAGAATAATAAAAAGTGGGACTTTTTGATTGATTTCTATAAGTCAGTTGAAGATTCGAGCCCGCTTTTCAACCATTTGGGTAGTATCGTTGATGGATTATGGAAGATCTTCGTGAAACAGAATTCCGATGAATTATTCGAGGCTTGGTTGCGATTCCTAGAATTAAACCATTCCACAAAAGAAAGTCGTAACTGGTTGAATAAACACTTCGCATTTATATCTCATAGAGTAGATCTTATAGGTTTTGATACAGTCAAACAAATAATATCGAATGGAAAACTGATTTTTACAGATATAGATGCAGAATCAGGGTGTTTGCTGGAATATGTTGTAGAAAACGAAGCATATATGCTGACACCGGAAAATGTTGTATGCGCATTTGTTCATTATCGAAATGAAAGGGTGGAAACATTGGATAATTATCCTTTAAATGTTACAATACTGAGAAGTTGTAAATCAGCTAAAACAGTATCAGATTATATAGATGAACGTTTTGATGATGCACTAAATAATGTATTTATCACAGATGCAGCAAAACAAGAGAGCATAGAAATTATTCTTGAAATTGTTAATTCTGAAGATATATCAGAGGGAACAAAACGCAAATACCTTTCGGAGCAACAGAATAAAGTTTCTCTTTCTGATGTTAACAATACACAGTGGGAGTCCGCTATTGAAGTTGATATAGTTACACCAGCATGGCCTGAGATATATGCATTCTATGAGAGTCAGAATAATGTAATGATTTCTAGTTTGCGAATATTCATTACGAAGCATATTGATGAATTAACAGATATATCTGAATTGGATGATACTCAGAAAGAACTACTGGCAAACAGTGCTTTGTTGACATCAGGTTTTGAAATGTCGGTATACGATAAACTTATCAAAATCTTTGATGGAGTTACATTTAAGGATGCAGATATTAACAGTGTAGATAACGCTCATTTTAAATCGTTACTTTGTGCCGATATGCTTCCATATAGTACATATTATACGACTACAATTAGAGACAATCATAGTGATGTACTTACTTATTATGTAGATAAGTATTTGGATGAGTGCATTATAGGAATAGAGGAGTTGCCTACAGATATGAGGTTATACAAGCATCTTATGAGAAATCCAAGAGTAATCGGTGAAAAAGCTCTAAGTGTAGTTCAATATTTTCTTCCTCATATTGTGTGGGATAATGAATTGGCAAATATCACTCTTCCTGTGGTGAAAAACAATATTGAAAAATTTGATTATGATACAGAGAAGTACATTTTGGCCGATTCTACTAATTTGCCAGAGCGATTGTCTTTTTTGATAGACTTAATTGAAAAGTATAGAGATGATTTTGACATTGTGACAGAATTAATAGAGTCTTTAGGCGATTCTTATCGAAGTATTACAGATAAATCAAAAAAGGCTACTATAGAAAATAATCACATGAATGAAATGCTTTTAGGTAAGCTAAAAACTATTGGATATATCTCATCATATAGAGAAGATGATGATAAACTTCGTGTAAGTCATAAACGTAATCACTAAATCAAATGCAAGAGAATAGAGGAATTTATAACTAAAGTTATGGAAAGAAAAGGGATTGTTTGATAACGAATAAAATAAAGTCTCAACCGATAGCATTCCTATCCGATTGAGACTTTTCGTTTATTTATCCCTGTCCGAAAACTTCTGTATAATTACAGCAATACCAATCCCCAAAACAGCCATAATAATACAGCAGATAACTGCTCTCCAAATCAATAAGGAATGCAAAATCTCTGCATTTGCACCTATCATGCACACGAAAAAAGAAGATAGAGCAACTACAATGGTAATCAAAATGTAGAATGCCGTATCTGGGATGGGGATGGCATTGCTGGCTTTCTTTATTCTTCGCTCGGCTTCCTTACATTTGCTCTCAATCTGGCTGAGAAAATTGTATAGAAGGGTCGCACCGAATTCTACTGCTAACTTCTGTATTTCTTCAGAAATAATAGGTTTGCACTCATGTATAGAGTCGGATAGATTTTCAACTTCTGTTCTCAGCTTATATACGTTGTCATTCAGGCTGG
>OGOH01001338.1_pt1 | contig 17551 bp, 17 predicted proteins | sample 1552571 | NCBI WGS metagenome assembly OGOH01 (sample SAMEA2580170, study PRJEB22360) | human gut metagenome | biome: human gut; feature: human-associated habitat; material: faeces | place: Denmark | collected 2008/2010
GTATGACCGCAATATATCCGGAGTAAGGCCCCGGATTAAAGAAAGAACCCGTCAGCCGGAAAAGCGAATGATTGGAATGACTATAACCATGTAGTTGCTGCATGCCCCAAACTGCTTCTATTAGTCCGGTGAACATCAGTACAAACAGGAAAAAGAATTTAAATTCCCGGTATGCTGTCAATACATATCGTAGCAGAAACCATAGAATAACCAACTGGCCTGCAAATATTAGCTTTTCCGGCTCCGGGTTGAGATTCCACTTATACGTTATAAGTACACCCCCTGCAAAGAATAATACCAAAGGATCTGAAAATGTAAAGGCAATAACAGTTCCCTTTTTGGTTAACATCACGAAAAAGACGCAAACCGAAAAAAAGAGCATGGCAAGGTGAAACCAGCACATTTTTCCGGTCACCAGTCCGTTTGCCAGTTCTACCGTATTAATGAATGGTGTGCAGAGCAGGAATGTCCCGGCTGTGGAAAGCAGGAATATATGTAGCAGCTTTAAATTCATGATGCATTCTCTTTTGAAAAATTAATGTCGCAGGAAAATACTTGTTTCCCCTCTTTTATAAAGAATAGCTGTTCCTCATGCCCTTTTGTCAAGTTACGAAGCCAGAATATCGCCCCATGAGGTACGGTGAAATATAATTCTTTGCAAGTTGCAACTTGTTGTCCTAAAGATATCCAGCCTTCTGTTCCATTCTGATAAAATAACTCATAACGCTCTTCCGGTTCTATGAAATTATCGTCATTCCGGGGAATAAATAATATCTTTTTGATCTCAGTAGCTTTACCCAAATCAAAGGTTAATGTCACATTGTCTTCTTTTGACCTAAAGAAGGTTAAAGGGTTACCATCCAATACACATTTGGCAGAGTATTGATCCGTAGGATATAATCCTTCTACATTGCGGTATAGTTGAATAGGGACTGTCTGAGTTTCTGAAGTATCGCGGTAAATAGTGAATTCTGCAAGTTCCACCCGATGATCAAGGGGAGAATTCAGATGCAAATAGCGGAACTTACCCGGTTGGTTGATTGAAATGATCTTACGGTTTGTTAGAAGCGTATCGGTAAACCTGTATAATAGATGCTTTTGAGCCGATACGGGAGAATTACTTCCCTCTATTGTTGCCCCTATCGTATTTCGATTTAGATATTTAAAAAGGTACTCCTGAAAGGGATATTTCCTTTTTAGACAAGCAATTTCCTGTTGTGTCGTATCCGGTCTGAAATAGATAATACGTTGGCTGTCATAAACAAACGGATAATCATACGTTTTGATATTGCCATTATTTACGTATAAAAGCTGAAATACAATATCCGGTTCGATATTATCGAAAACAGCATGTCCTTTTTCTATCTGTGCAATATCGACAGGCTCCCAACTTCCATTTTTGAATACCCCGAGATATGCATATTTGCATCCGGAAACAGTTATAGGCAGAGTAATCTGATTCGATCCCGAATAATTATCCGTAACATCCTTTACAAAACAATTCCTGAAAAAAGGAAGTACGTCGTTATCAGTAGCCCACTTTTTGAAGCGTCCGCTCTGCATGCCGTAACAATCCCTGTATGCTTTCCCTTTGCGTCTGCCGTCATTGGTTACGGAGCGTACCACCTCATCTTTTGTATACCAGAAAGGGTAACACCGACCTGTGGTATCCCTGACTACATTCCAACAATGCCAGGTTCTCAGATCCGGCGAGTAGATATAATAATCCGTTGTGATAGGAATCCCGACCGATCGCATTGCATAAGTTGCCACATCGCAAGCATCCCTGCAATATCCTACCCGGGTGGTGAAAAGATAATCGCCTCCAAGATGGGGCAGGGAAAAATCTGTATTATAATAAAACCATTCTTTTTTGAGAACCTGGTTGACAGCGCTACATGCGTCGATAACATCCGTTCCTTTATAAAGGGAATCCAACTTGGGCATATAGTGTTCGTAATATTTTTTTCGCCAGTTGCTGAGTGGTTCATTGGCTATCCTGTAAGGGAGTATAAACTCGCAAAAGTCATCGAAAGAGAGATGTTTGTTCCATGGATATTTTTTCCAGACTTCAAAAGAGAGGTCTATATTCTCGATCAGATAATCGGCAGTTATTATTTTGGAGTCATATATTTTTTCTCCGTAATAATGCGAATAGGAACTCCATCTATCCAGATGTTTTTTATCTATAATCAGCAAATCATTTCCGTAAACGGATTTTCTTTTAACGGCATCAGCCAAAATTTGTTTAATGGTGTCTTGTTGCCAACTTTCATAACCATAATGATATGGCATATTTTCGATAAGGAAACGGGCGGCCTCCAGTTTCTCAGGGTCTGTGGAATAATGATCGAGCACCTTTTCCAATTCTGTCCTGTTGCTTTCGGCGAACCGCAAAGCATATTCCAACCGGTTGTCCTGAGAAGAACAGGCAGAGAGTAGTATCATTAGGAAAATGAATAATTTTATGTTCATATGCTATTTGTTAGTGTATTGTTTTAAAGAAACGTTCCCAACGAAATTTGCCGGTGTAGGGATCAACCGATTTCCAGATGAAAGCCGCTTTGCCAACAATATATTCTTCCGGTAGTAACCCCCAATAACGTGAATCCTGCGAGTTTTCTCCTTTATCTCCGGCCATGAAATAATAGTTTTTCTGAAAACAGTAGTCTTTTATTGGTTTACCATTAAGGAAAACGGTTGAATCTTTATATTCTACTTTAGCTTTTTGCTCCCAAGCAATCAGTTTATGATACAACCGATAATTTTTTTGGTTCATTGGTAATTGGTCACCTGCTTTAGGAATATAGAGTGGCCCGAAATTTTGAATATTCCAACCGATAATGGAATCGTATGGAAAACAGCGATATACACCACTCGGAAACTCTTCTGGCAAAGTCTGTCCGATCTTTTGTTGTGACTTGATGTTTCCGAGTGGCTCATCTATCCCTTCTACTCGAAATCGACCATTCTTGATGGAAAGTGTGTCTTCCGGCAGTCCGATACATCGTTTGACATAGTACTTCAAAATGTGCATCTCGATCCTGTCCCAATTGTTCGGATGCGGAAAGTTGAAAACCAGCACATCATTCCTTTTGATTTTTAGAAGTCCGGGAGTCCTGTGAATCTCGACTTGCTCCAACCGCAGTGTTGCATTGAGGTTGAAAAGCCTTGCTCCTAACGTCGGTTTCCAGATAAGGATAGCGTCCCCTTCAATCAGTTCAGGCTCCATAGAGTCGCTGGGGATACGGAAAGACGTGAATAAGAAAACTTGGCAAAAGAACCATAGAGCGATGAATATAAAACTTAATAGTAATAAGTTTATTCCCCAATTAAGTATGTTATTTATAAATTTCATTGTCTTTATTGATTTCAAATGAAAAAAATTGTTTTTTTTGTTTGAAGAAGAAGACCTGTTCTTCTTTTCCTTTTGATTTGTTTTTAAGCCAAAATAAAGCCCCTTTGGGAACTCTATAATATAATGTTCCTTTATCAGGAGATTGCATTCCTAAAGATTCCCATCCTTTATTTCCGTTTTGAAAATATAATTCGTACAAATCGTCCGGTATGACGAAGTTCTCATCATTATGAGGAATATATTTTACTTCTGCAATTTCGATTTCCTTTCCCAAATCAAAGACAACCATTGCTGATGTGTCTTTTGAAATGAAATAAGATAAAGGATTTTGATCGCATAGGTTAGTCACTTTATATTCTGCCAAAGGCAATAAAGGGTTTGGACTATGCGATATTTTCATAGGAATATATTGGTTGTTACTATCGTATAAAGATAGTTCCGCTAATTCGATTTGTTTTCCTTTAGGTGCTTTTAAGCGTATATAGCGACATTTTACCGGATTATTTAATAACACAGAATGACGATTCCCTATTATAGTGTCAGGGGTGATCACAAGTGTTGTGGAATGTTTGAAAGCAATGTCTTTATCCCCTTCGATTATTGCTCCATGTAGATTTTGGTTCATATAATTGATCTGGTATGGTTGAAGCGGAAATTTGCGAGTAATAGGAACTGTGTCCCATTGTGTTGTGTCTGGAATAAAATAATACATCTTTTTTCCGTCATAAACAAATGGAAAGCCTTCGGGGTGTATATGTCCTTTTTGTAGAACCAATGGTTGGAATACGATGTTGGTTTCTAAGTTGTGAAAAGTTGCAACTCCTTTTTCTACAATAGTTTTATCAATTGCAATCCAACCTTTAGGACTGAATACACCTAACATGGCTAAGTCGCATTCACTTTGTATCGGGATTTGGACATTATTTTCCCCAAAATAATTTGCTGACACATCTTTTATAAATGGATCACGGAACAAAGTCGGGATAGCTTTATTTTGTATTTCATTTGCCGTATAATGATTCTGTATACCAAAAAAACTTCGATAAACTTTGCCCTTTCTTCGTCCATCGTCCTTCATGTCTCTACTTGCTTCAAACACTGTATACCAGAAAGGTAAGAAATGTCCGGTAGTGTCTCGTACAACATTCCAAGTGTGACTTCCTTGATAAACAGTTGAATGGATATATCTATCTATCGCAGTAGGTATACCACATGCTCTCATTGCATAAATTCCGATGTCGCATCCTTCACGACAAGCACCTAAACGGTAGTTAAAAAGAAATTCACCTCCCATGTGTGGAATGGAGAAATCTGTATTATGGAAAAATTTATCTTTTTTAAGTTCTCTGATTAACAGGTTACATGCTTCAACAACATCGTTACCCTTATAGGCATCTAATATTGGTGAATATTTTTTGTAAAATTTGTCTCTCCAATCAGTAAGCTCTTCATCTCCTATTCTGTATGGTAGGAGATATTCACAAAAGTCTTCAAATGACAAGGATCTGTTCCAAGGGTATTTTTTCCAAACATGGAAAGCCATATCTATATTACTAATTAAATAATCAGCTTTTATATGCTGGAGGTCATATCTTTTTAAAGGGATTGTATTAAGAGATTGCCACTTTTTCTTGGCTTTACTTTCAATTATTAGCGTGTTGTTTATTACTTGATTATTATTTAATGCATAAACTAATATGTTTTTTATGGAATCTTGATATGGACTTTGTAAACCATATTTGCCAATCATATTGGAAATTAGGAATATGGCTGCGTTATATTTTTGAGGATCATTTTGATAATGTTCCAGTGTCTTTTCAAGTTCTTGTCTGTTTTTTTCAGCAAATTCAAGGGCGTATTCTAATTGTTTGTTCTGGTGAAAAGAACAAGCAGATAATAGTATTATCAAATATAATGTGGTAAATTTTATTTTCATTGTATAGCTCTTTTAGATTTTTGTATTACCACCATACCTGTTTACCCTCTTCATAAGTAAACGGCCTATGTTCTTTTCCCCGCGTATGGTTATGAATGCGGAATAGGGCATTTTGAGGTATATTATGAAATGCCAGCCTGTTTTCTTTACCATATTGCCGGCCTAATGAAATCCATTTCTTATCCCAATAGAATAATTCATATAATTCTCCTGTAACAATTCTATTGTCGTCGCTTCTTGGGTAAAACTCGACTTTTTCGATTTCACGAGGTTGGCCGAGGTCGAAAACGATATATTGGCGTTTCTCTGATTTATCAGGTTGATAAAACGAGACCCTGTCTTCATCCATTACGTTTTCGAGTTTATTGTCACTTATTCCTTTTGTTCCTGTCAGCTTCCCTTCCAACTGTTGCCGGTTTTTTCCGAAAATCTTTATTTCTGCAATGGAATAAGCATCTTGGAAAGCCGGAGTGTTTTGAAAATCGCAAACCAAATAGCGGTATTTCTTGTTTGTCGGAATTTTGAAACTGTCTTCATAAAAAGGCAGTTTCTCAATTGTATATACGTTTAGACTGTCTGACAAATCTTTTTTGTTGCAAATGGAAAAACGGGTTCCGATTGTTCCTGCAGCCTGTAACGCCGTGTGCTGGCGGTATGGCATTTTCGAGTAGAATGTTGCAGATGTTTCGTTTTTGCTCGCTTTTTGTGAAAAGTATTTTAATTCTCCATCCTCTTTGAGTATAAAGGCATCTCCTGCCGGAATAATTGCCCCGTTTTCGTAGTAAGCCGGCAGGTAAAGCACATTCACACCGACTTTAGTAAATAAGGCTTGTTTTTTTCTTGGGATGCTCCAACATACCGGAATCCAATTATTATCGTCATAACAGCATAAATAGACATATTCTTTTTTGTGTTTGTTGTCCCATAGGGGAACTTTGATGTCTTTGCATACGATGTATTTATCCGTAATGTCCTCTATTCCCGGGTTCCTGAAGAAATCGGGGATTTCTTCTTTTGCTCTGAGTGCCAAACAGTTTTGTTGTATCTCATAATTAATCCTGTACACCTTTGGAATCGTTCTACAGTATTGTATGGAAACATGGGGGAGTGTATCTTTTACTGTCGGGCTGTAGGTGTTTTTCCAGAATATATTGTCGACCAGTATATCACTATCTGAAATGTATGGCCGTTGGGTATTATCGTACAATTTCTCAATGTGTTCATCTCCGATTATTTCCGTCCAAAAATGGGGAGAGTTGGCGTTGCCCCAGTTAGGAAAAGTATTTAAAGCTGCCGGAATACCGTTTGCCCGTAATGCAGCTATTTTATAGATATTTGCTTCCAAGCAGGTCCCGATCTGTGCTTTTGCAAGGTTTTCAAAGGTGGTGGGTAGCAATCCCGGATATTTTCGAGTAAAAAGCACCCAATTTTGAGCAAAGGTCCTGTCAACATCTTTCGACAGGATAGCTCCGATTTCTTTGTATGATTTTTGTTGAACAGTGTCTCGCAGTTCTGCATATTTTTCAAGAAAAAAATCAGAAGCATATTCCCAATAACAGTTGCTTGTCGTATATGGAAGAATGTATTTACAAAATGTGTCAAAGTCAATGTCTTTACACCACGGATATTGTTGCCATATATGGAAGCAATAGTCGATGTGGCGGATTAGAAAATCAGCGGATATGTGTTGGAGATCTGGTATATATCGAGTATGCACTCTTTTATTTGGATGCAGCCGATTGATACTATCGCAAATAACATAGTGGGCACCGTTTTTATATCGACCGTACTTTTCAAAGTAGGCAGCCCACGCATCAAAATAGGGTTGAGAGGCTTTGATGGAGTTTGTGTCCACCGACTGTTTCCCTAACATATTTCGGATGATGAAATGAGATGCTGCAAATTTTGGGGAGTCTTCTTGATATTGTCCCAATACGCGTTTTAACTCCTGCCTGTTTTTATCCGTAAATTTGAAGGCGTGAATTAATGACCTGTCTTTAAGGGATGTGCAGGTAGATAGAAAAAATAGTAGGTATATAAGGGGTCTTATAATCATATATTGGTTTGTTTTATTATAGGCATATACAACCTTAAAGCAACTACAGCAAAGGCTACAACACTGATAGCTCTCTTTTATATTTCAGTATTATTTTAATGAGGCTATTAAAATATCAGAAGTCGTAACGTATAACATCTTGTCCACCTGAGTGATTAGATGTAATACCTATCATAAAAGAATTTTTGTCATCAATGGCAAATTTACTTATTGGATGATCTAATTGTAATGTTTTTACATGTATCCCATTCCATTTAAATATAAAAACTGTTGAATTTGTGGAAAAATCGTAGCTACCACTAAATAAACAATATATATATTGACTTGTTCCGTATATATCAATAAAGTATTTTTTTGTTTTTTCTGGTTTTATACCAAGATCTTTGTGAATGTAGGGCTTAGCAATATCTTCACCTATTTGGATAGTGGTTTTTAACTCTCCATCCAGATTGTATAAAGATATAAAGTTTACATATCGATAAGCTACAACAAGTGTATTCTTGGGTTCATTTATACATAAGTTATTACTACAGATAAGAGGATCATTACATATTTTTTTTATCTTATCTGCTGGTCTTATCCAATAAAGTCCTGAGTCTGGGGAATAGAAATAGAAAGAATACATACTATGGCTATCTTTTTGATTACCATATATATACTTGGAAGATATATTATAATCAATAGCATATGGTAAAGGTGTAGGTTTAGTCATTTTATGGTTTGTGATTTTTTTATTTTTAACAGATATGCTGTTTAAACGACAATTTCCATCAATGAATAGTACATCATTATTTTTATTTTTTACTTCTGTAGTAAATGATAGATTATAGGGATTTATTATATATCTATTATCTGATTTTGTGAAAAAACAATGAGTTGAAAAATCATTGTTATTGAATATTCTAAATATAGTATCACTTTTAGAATCACTTATAATGCATTTTTTTTGCATTATTTTTAAATCTGAAAAATAAGAACTATTATTATTCGTTGAAAACAAGATTGAAGAGGTTAAATATACGTTTTCTCTATTTGTTATCAAATAGTCTTTTATATAGTCATTTTTCTTGCATGAAGAAAAAATAAATATAATAATTATGATTAGGTGTTGATGTTTCATTATTGTTTTGCTTTTATTAAACATAATATAGGATTGTCATCTGGTGATTTATTCTCTATAGCATCTTTTAGAACTTTATTTTTAATTGTTGTTTTTTTGTCTTCATCAAATTTTATTTCGCAAATAAGACATTCATCTGTATTTCCTTTTGCAAATGGTAAGACTCCTAAATTAATTGATTTAAAATAATCGGATAAAGATAATATATATCCTTTTTTTCTTTTTTATCATAAAATCCAGTACAAGGAGGCATATTACTTTTATGAAACGGAATCCATAAGAAATCTTTTGTCTCATATAAACCAAAACTGGATATAAAATCATGATTATCTATTGTTTTTGTATAATCAGATTTACCTTTTGTCTCTTTTTTTAGAAAATCCATTGTAGGGAATTGATAGGATTCTAAAAATAATTCATAGATTGGCTCAAATGCTCTGTCTGTTATCTTATATACATAAGGTAATAAATGATTATATATATAATAATAATTGTCTAATTTGTAGAAATTAGATGATGAATTTCTACTTACAATAGGAGTTGTAAATTCAGCTTTATAATATGCATTTATAGGATTAAATAAAGTATCTGTTATTAATACATAGTTGTTTTTTTGTTTCCCTAAACATTCAAATCCATTTGTATGAAAAAAAGCATATTTACCTTGAGGAAGAGCCATAAAGTCGCAGCAACTAATATCCAAGTTTTTTTCAGAAATAAGTTCATATGTATCCAAGTCGTAATACATAAATTTACGTTTAAAGTCATAGATTATTATATTGTTATTAATGATGTCGATATCAAATCCTGCTAAATAGGCAAATTCTCCAGGTCCCATTCCTGGAGAACCTATTTGAGTAATATACTTACCTTTCTTATCAAAGACAAAAAGAGCATTAGCCTTATAACTATCAAATATAAAAATCCTATCATTTGTCATTTTTATATTTGAAATGATTCCAATTAAATTATCCTTGGTTGTTTCCAATGGAATAAATTCAAAATCTAAATATTTAGATAAGTCGACATATTCGTTTTTTAGTGTAATTCTTTCAAAACTTGTAGCTCCATTGTTTTTATTGCAACACACAAGTATAAAAAGTATTATCAATGTGTAAATGTAATTGGCTATTTTCATATTCTATTAGTTTAAGAGATGCATCAAAGTGTGTCTGCATTTGTCATCTTTTCACCTTGATGCATCCTGTTTACATTAATTAAATACAAAATAAATTATTGGACCCAGGAAAACATTTACAGACATAAACGTAGCCTCCACCCATTCCACCAACCCATTCTCGGTAACAGTCTTTAGTATCTGCATCTACACCGGACTGAAGTTCCCCTTGGGCTATAGCTTCAATATTAGCCAATGCCAATTCTGATAACACTACTTCATTTTTACTCTGGTTGAAGTTCCAACCGGCAGTCACTGCAATTACGATTAAAAGTGCTGCTCCAAATATACGCTTTTTCATTTTTCGTACCTTTGTTTTATTGTTTTTAATTCAGTAAATTTTCTACCTTTGCCTTTTCTATAGAGGATCAAGATAGTCGAATGATGTACTGAACTTGCATCATTCTGTTTTGTACGGTTTATATTACCTTCATACACATCCTTTCTAAGGGGTTTCGGGGAGCTTGCCGTTGTAGTTTCTGAGGTTTTTCAGGCAGGCTCCCTTTTGTTCAATAACTGAACTTGCCCTCTTATTTTTACTTTGACAGGACTTGCTGTGTTACATTTGAGCGTGACGATTTCATCGAAGAAGCCTGTGTCTTTTCGTGTCATCCTAATTTCAATACAAAGCCGCTCTCCCGAATTATGACTCGTTCTGTGCATAATTATTTCAAATTAATTATCTGTAATGCTATATTGCAATTGTTTGGATTGGTTGATTCGATGACCCTACACCAGGTTCGTTCATTCAAAAAGAAGATTGATTGTGTTTCTGCTTGAACCGAATCCATATTATTGATCATATTGTTTGCTATTTTAATATCATTGGTATTGCGATTTAGTAATACCCATTTATAAGGTTTTTCTTGTTCATAATAGTAGTAATTCATTAAAAGATATTTTGGGGAAATACTAAAATTCCACATCATCGCAAAATTTTCCCATTTAAAAGAGGAAGGATCTTTTATTCTCAAATCATTACTTAATCTTTGCGTTAATTCGATGGAATAAACTGTTTGGAGAGTATCTGATGTAATGTACAGGAGTTGATCGTAGTTTCTATCATAATAGTATGAACTATTTGCTTCTTTATTACAATATGTATTGACAAATTCGAACTGATCATCTTTGGGCTTTGGATAATCAAAATCTTTAACAACTTGGTTATTGAGATCTTCTATCCAAATAGAGTATGGACATTCTTTGGAGTAGAAAGGCAGTATGAAAAGATTTATTTCATTTTGAAATGTTGCTAATTCTCTGATAAGTACATCTGTTCGATAGGTTTTGACAAATTCTCCTTTATAAGTATATTTCTTTATGGATCTTGATCCTACATCCCAAATACATATTTGATTTAAATGAGGGTCAATAGTAAAGGCTGTGATATCTGTGAATTCATGAGGAGCTTGTCCAAAGTAATTAATTTGGTTTACTAATTTTCCTGTTGATGTAAAAATAAATATACCAGCTCCACCTCTATCTAATAGACAAAATGTATCTTCATCCATATATATGGATTTAATCTCTGATATTAGACATGAATCATTCATATTTAATTGAATGTAATCTAGTGATTTCGCAAATTCAGAATAATAAATAGAATCAGTAGCATTATCTAAATTAATCTTTAAATAATTTTTGTCTATATTATTACATGCTGTAATACAATAAATTATAGAAATTACAAGTAACTTATTGATGTTCATGTTATCTAAGTTTTATAATATGAAGATAAATCCTATGATTCAGAAAAACTTAGAATTTATCTTCATATGGAGTTAATATTAGCAATCTGGCCAAACATCACTACATTGATATTCGTGTGAATATTTCTTGCAACAAGGTCTTGGTTCTGCAACGTATTTGTATCCGTTTTGATCAATACCCTCGCCTCGTGCCAGTGCCTCAACATTTTCCAACGCCAAATCCGACAGTTCCACTTTCTGATTGTTCTGGTTGTAATTCCAGCCTGCTGCTGCGGCGATCGCTGCAAAAGCGATTACGCCGATGATTTTCTTTCCCATGTTTCTCTTTAATTATAATTGATATTCTATCACATGAAATTCAGGATTATCACTTAATCCATACAATTTATTTGTCGTAGGATTGATTGTAAAGGTGAAAATAGGCGAATCCAATGTATATCGTTGTAGAGGATTTCCTTTATCGTCAAATACTAAAAGTTGATCTTTTAGATATTTGTGGTTTTCACGATTAAAATAGATCCCAGAGTATAAAACATATACTCTCCCATTTATGGATAAAGGTGAAAAATATGCATCTCGTGATTGCCCTGAAACAGAATTAACATGAACTGATTCATCTTGAATAGTCTGTTTGATTACTGGAAAAAACAAATCAGGACCTTGTATTCTTTTTTTTAAATTGCCATATATATCATATAGCTCTATTAAATCTGTTTGTTTATAAAAAAGGAAGATCCCATTTTTATCCGGAGACAGGGTAGCATAACAGGAAAGTCCTTCTATTTTTTCAAAAGGGGTCAATATCTCTCCATATTCCGGGTATTCACCTTTTGTTTCTATAAATTTGCCTTCTGAGTCGTAGAATGATAAACGCTTTTGAGTACTATTATAAGCTGTTGTCATAAAATGGTGATTGGGTAAAATAACGATATTTCCAAAAAGATCAGGCAGCATAACTTCTTTTATTGCTGTTGGTGATATAGTATCTGAAAATAAGATGTCTTTTTTACGATAAGCAGATATGAATGGTCTTTGTGCATCTGATAGCCATAATAGGCTGTCAGATGATTGTATTTGTTGTATATGAAGAAATTCTCCAGGGCCATTTCCAAAAGAAATAGATGTGTTAACTTTCTCTCCTGTATTAACATTATACATATGCAATATATGTTCATCCATATCTTCTTTTAGAATAAGGATTGAATCTTCTATATGTAATGCTGTCGGACGCATTACCTCTTTAGAAAATTGAAGATCAGTGCCTTTAATCTCGCCTTTATCCAAGAAATCTGTCAATTTGAAAGATATGCAATTCTCATAAACTCCTTTGTTGTTACAAGAACAAAATGTAATAAAAATACATATACTGATAAATTTTGCAATTTTCATAACCTTTATTTTTTAATTGGCTATATAATATACTATTATGTAACGATTTAACTTTGACGTGATGAGATCTTTTTCATTCGGATCCAATTTCCCGTCATGCAAAAAGGATTTTAATGTTTTTTGTTTGATCCTATCTTCTATATCAGCCTCATATATGATCAATAACGGAATCTCTTTATTGTAAATCATCTCTTTGGTATAGTCGAAAAACTTATAGTCGAAATATTTGTTCAAATCAGTTGTTACTTTTTCTCGAAGAGACATGGAGCCAGATCTATAAAAAGAGAAAATTTTCACATGTCGACAATTTGATGTATCCGGAGTCAAGATCCAAGACACAGTACTTCCTTTTTTCGGATAAGCAAATTCAGTCAGTTCAAATTCATCTGGTATATGTTTTTGATCCACGTATTCCTTTGTGTAGATTTTGTAGTTGGTTTTTTCTTTAGTCGCTTTATTACTGATAGTTCTACTTTCACTATTGAAAGACGGACTATCTACGAACTTTCCATTGTTAGGGGTTGTCGTACGGCGAACACCTTTGGATGGAAATAGATTTTGCCCCCATGTGACGAAGGGAAACAATAATAATATGATGATTAATTTCATGGTATATTTATTTTAGAAAGTGCTGAAGAGGCTCCTTCAGTCACTTTCTTTATTCGACACGTTTTATCCTCTCATGTTTGGACAAACTTTTATTAAATTTCCCCAAATGGATGAATATACATTACAGGTACTACTAAAATCAACAATACAACCATAATAAGTACAATTTCCCCAATCTGTTTCGCCTTGGGCTAACGCTTCCGCATTAGCTAATGCTAAATCTGACAGCGGCACTTCATTTCTACTCTGATTGTAATTCCAGCCGGCAGCCACTGCTATTGCTACTAAAAGTGCTGCTCCAAGTATACGCTTTTTCATTTTCGTATTTTGTTTTATCGTTTTTGATTCAGTAAATTCCCTATCTTTGTTCATTCTTTTAAAGCAACAAGATAGCCAAATGATGTACTGAACTTGCATCATTCTGTTTTGTCCGGTTTATATTACCATCATACACCTCCTTTCTAAGGGGTTTCGGGGAGCTTGCCGTCGTAGTTTCTGAGGCTTTTCAGGCAGGCTCCCTTTCGTTCAATTACTGAACTTGGCCTCTTATTTTTACTTTGACAGGACTTGCTGTGTTACATTTAAGTGTGACGATTTCATCGAAAAAGCCTGTGTCTTTCGGTGTCATCCTGACTTCAATACGAAGCCGCTCTCCCGGCTTCGCTGGGTGTTTGTCATAGTTTGCAGTCGTACAACCGCAAGTGGTACTGATATCCAATATGACAAGGGGATTGTCTCCCGTGTTTTCTATTTCAAAAACAGCCGTTTTCTCTTCGGATTTCGAAAATGCGCCGAAGTCTACTTCGCTGTTTATGGCTTTTGCCGTCGTTTTGATCCGGTCGCGCCCCGGTGATATTTTCCCGGTCATCTGTTTCAAATACAAATCCTTGACCGCCAAGTTATGCACCGGATTGCCGATCACTTTCACCTTGTTGTCCCGGTCAAGCAGGAAGGTTTGGAATGTGATGTCTTGCGGAAATTTGTTCAATTTGTCCAACCGGCTGTCCCGGTCGATACAGACCGGACGGTTAAAGTTGTCGCGTTTCAGGATATATCGCAATTCTTTATCATCTTTCGACTGGAAGACGAAAATGAACGGGATGTTGCTGTTTGTTGCCGAATCGACATGGGCGATCAATTCTTTCCATTTCGGCAGTTACAATTTGCAACTGGTGCAACCTGTTGAATCGACATAAATCAGCACTTTATATTCTGCATCGGGTATCCGGTATTCCACCTGCTCAGTGACGAAACGGGTGAAAGCCATATCCTGCGGAAACACGATCTCTTTTCCCTGCCATTCCTGAACTAAACGGGCAAATTGCTCTTTTTTGTCTTCTTTGCAAGAGGTTAACAAAAAGAATATAGATAATATGTATAACAGTGGTTTCATCTATTGTTATATTTTAAATTCCATGATCGGCTCGTCGCTTTCTACACATGTGGCGATGACCGTCTTTGTTTTTTCGTTTATATCGATTCCGTATATGGGTTTGTCTAAGGTGTATTTTTGTATGGGATTTCCTTTCAGGTCGAATACATATATATAACGCCCTCCGTCTTCCGGCTTTTCGCCCCGTTGATAAGAGGCTAATTTGTCTTTAAACCGGATTCCTTGGAATACGCTATAGATATATTTGTCAGTGATAACAATATCGCTGAATCCCATAATTCCGGTCGGGAAGCCTTCACCTTTGATGCTTTTAAACCGGGGTTCGCCGTTCGGACCGTATAATACGGTATGGGTATTCTCTTTGGTATTGTATATTTCGATGGATTCCCCTAATTGGGTGACCATTGCCAATATGCCATTGTGCGGGTTGTAATCGATAAAACTACGCCATGCCTGTGCTAATGCCGGGCGGATTTCCGAAGCCAAATCTTTTTCGGTAGGTATTTTACCGATGCTTCTGATAGGTTTACCATTGTAATTGACTTGCCAATATCGGTGCTCTCCTAAATAGTCCGGGATCAGAAAACAAGAGTCTGTGGCACAGAAATCCAATGAACGGATTAGATTTTTATCTAATCGTATCACTTCCTGTCTTGTAGCTGAATGGTCTTTTGCTGAAATCGCCCAGCGTGAGATCTGCATCTTGTTTGCATCGAGTGCATATATGGAATCGAGGGAGTTGAACTGGAATGTTTCGGCCGAAAGCATTTCTTCCGGTCCTTCACCCCGTTTGCCAAAAGAAACAATATGTTTCCAATTCGGATATGTGAAAGCATGAAAATAATTGTCTGCGTTATGCAAATCCATTACAATAGCTATACTGTCTTTGACCGCTACCCGGAATGGGTAGCGGAAGAGGGCAGTGTCCAGTTCGATCACCCGCGCACTTATTGCCTTTTCATTGGGAAAAGTCGAATATCGGGGATAGTAAGTACCGGGGGAATCGGTACAGGAGATTATTGCACTGATACCTATTGATAATATGTATGCAAAACGTTTCACGATTATTATTTAATCTAAACTGAAGTCTGTGACTTTGTATTTTACTTTATAAGTTCTGCAATCGACAGAGCCGTATCCTACACAAATTGCATTATCATCGTTTTCTCCACTTGCTAATGCTTCAACATTCTGAAATGCCAGACTGTCCAATGTGCTTGTTTCATTATTGTAAAACAGGCTGCACACAGCCACCAAACAACTTGCAATAAAAAGCAATTTTAATACTGTTTTCTTTTTCATGTTCCTTTTTTTGAGCGTAAAAGTAATCTTCCGATTTAAGATTGTCAACTAAAAGTGGAAACACTTTGCTGTTTCCGGTGAAATGTTGCCAAAGTGTTGATTTTGCTTGTTCGTTTTGTTACTTTTGTCTCACAAATGAGATGAAAATGGAAAAACATAGATTTATTATAGTCTTTGGAGGGATATCGATTTTAACGATATTGGTCGTGTTTTTATCTTGTTGTTACTTTTCTCAAATTAAAAATGAGCAGATTCTTAAAGCAACTTATCTTTTTAGTCATGCAGTTGATCTGGAAAAGGAACTGATGCAACCGGAGTTTATCTCTTTCCCAAGATCTGATACCGGCATTTCTTCTGATTCTACTGTTATCGAGACCGAAAAGGGAAAAGTTGTTTATAAAAAAAATAAGCAGGCGGATAGTCTTGCTTTGATCGATAAAAGAGAATGGTTTTTTCAGATGTTCATTTCATTCGAAAATCCCAATCGTGCCTTTACCCTCGACAGTCTTTTTCAAGAAGAACTGAAAAGTGAAGGCATAATGGCCCGGACTGCCGTTTCTTTTTTACAGGGCGACAGCCTTGTCAGTTGTTCGAATAAGCCGTTATCTCGGGCAGGGATCGCTTTAGACCCCATTGTCTTTGGCGTAGAACAGGATCAAAGGCAAATAGAACTACAAGCGTATGTCCTGTTTTCCCATTCCTATTTATTTAGCCGGATGCCTCTGATTTGGGGGCTGATTTTGTTGTGGTGCATTCTTGTTATTATAATGTATATATGGCAACGCCGCAAAAATGTAGAGCATAATGAAGCGGCTGTTACTCCTGTTACGCCCGTACCGGTAGCGCTTTCTTCGGATGCTTCGGAGTGGATAGAGATAGCGCAGGATGTTTTTTTCAGCAAGAAAACGGGAGAATTGAAAGATCATAAAGTTTTTTTGGCAAGAAACCGTTTACGTGCTTTTATCTGTTTTTGGGAAGCGCCGGATCATACTGTCAGCTATCTTGTTTTTTGTAATGATGTGTTAGGGCGGCCTTTGAGCGAAGATGAATCGACAGAAGAAAATAGGCAGCTAAACCGGGCGATAAAGAAATCTATGACGCAAACCATAATGCGCCTGCGAGAGGATTTGACGACTTTTCCGGAGTTGTCTATTGAAAATGCTTCCGGTTTATCTTATCGCCTGAATATTGGAACTGTCCGGGAGAGCAACATCGGGCTGGAGGATACCCGTAGTAGGTCACGCGGATCATAACCGGGGCGTTCTTCAAAATTTGGCATATTCCTGCCATTTTCAGGACAACCGCATCAAAATTTTCCAGGGTTGTGATCTACATATGAAGTTTTCTGCAAATCCTCTATCACTCCATCACTCCAAAGGTTGTAGCTATTAATATTCAAGCGTCAGAGACAGTGATACAAGACGTTTTCCTCTATCACTCCTCTATCACTTCTGGAACATGTTTTTTTTCGAATAAACAAATGTAAAAACGAATATAACAGG
>OGOH01001339.1_pt1 | contig 17541 bp, 10 predicted proteins | sample 1552571 | NCBI WGS metagenome assembly OGOH01 (sample SAMEA2580170, study PRJEB22360) | human gut metagenome | biome: human gut; feature: human-associated habitat; material: faeces | place: Denmark | collected 2008/2010
TATAATTGTTTTTTTAAAAAGGCCGCGGCGCCTGCGGCGCCAGCCGGTACGCTTTTTCTCGCCGCAGACTATCTGGGGCGGCGGTGCCAATTCTATTTTGTTTATGTTTTACCGTCAGGCCGGTATGCTGCAGAAAACCCTGGATGTTTTTCCGCAGGCTATGGCATATTATTACCGTCTGGTGCAGAATCACGGCGCCGGTTCTGAATATGTACTGGCATCGGAAGCGTATTTTCAGCGCGGTTATTGGGAAAAAGCGTTTATTTTGGCAACGGAAGCACTGAATGTTTCACGGCGCAACGAACAGGTCAGCGTAGAGCTGTGTGCTGAATTTATTGCTCTGCGTATCAGTATAGCTTTGGGTAATAAAAAACGTGTCCGTGAGATCAGCAGACGGCTGGATGCTCTGCAGACGGCAGTGCAGGAGCATTTATACCGCAAAACTATCGAAGCCAGCCGCGCCTGGATCGATCTGCAGCTAGGGGACAAGGGCAAACTGCTCGTTAGCTGGCTGCAGAAGGGCGATTTTCAGAAATCGGGTCTGCTTTATTCAGCCTGGGGCTGTTTATATATCGTTTATGGACGCTATTTACTGCTGCAGAAGGACTATCTGCCGCTTTTGGGGCAGCTGCGTGAATTTGAAGCGGCGGCGCGGAGTTTTAATAATTTTTTACTGAGTATTTATGCTGCGGTCTACAGTGCTGCGGCACAGGACGGTCTGCAGCATGAAAACGAAGCTTTGAGCGAATTGAACCGGGCACTGGTGCTGGCGGCTGCAGACGGGATCGTGATGCCTTTTGTGGAAAATTTTGACGTGCTGGAACTGCTGCTAAAAAAAGCAGCACAGCAAAACAGCGGTGAACCGGAGCTGCTGGCAAAGATATTGGAGCTGGGTGCAGTATATCAGGAAAATTTAAAAAATATCAAGCACAAAGCTTCGTATATCATGGGCGGCAAAACTTTGACTGCCAGGGAGGCCGAGATCGCAAACTTTGTTGTGCAGGGCAGGACTAATGCGGAAATTGCCGCGGAAATGTTTATTGCCGAGATAACAGTGAAAAAGGCTTTGCAGGGGATCTACCGCAAATTAGGCGTCGATACGCGTCTGGAGCTGGTAATGGCCCTGAATGCCGATAGCTGAGGATTTTATTTCGTGATGTAAGACGTTTATTTGACCATTAAGAGCGGCAGTAAAAAATACTCCGCTGCGGCGGAGTATTTTTTATGAAAGAAAACCTGTTTTGTGATAAAATGCTGTTATAACAATAAGGATCGGGGTAAAGGTTATGATTTTGGTATCGGCGGCGATTATTCGCAATACAGCAGGAGAAATACTGATTTGCCAGCGCGGAGCAGGCGGCAGCTGCGCCTTTTTATGGGAGTTTCCGGGCGGTAAGCAGGAAGCGGGTGAAAAAGCTGCAGACTGCTTAGTACGTGAATGCCGGGAAGAGCTGGGGATAGAGATAGATATTGTGGCTCTGCTTGAGCAAACCAGTTACACTTATCCGGATAATAAAATAGGGCTTTCCTTTTTTGCCGCCAAAATAACCGGCGGTGTGCCGCAAAAAAGCGTACATCAGAAAATTTTATGGGTGCGGCCGGCAGAACTGCTGCAGTATCAGTTTTGTCCTGCCGATACAGAAATAGTCAGCAGGCTGGCACAAGGAGAATAAAGTAAAAGCACTGGATTTATTTTCAGTGCTTATTTATTTTCTTGGCTGCGGCGAATAAAATAGCAGGAAAAAGTGAATCAGAAGCGAATAATATTAAAGTTACGATAAAATAAAAAGATGCGGCACAGGCAGTGCCGAATAGACGGAGGAACCAATGACAGAGACCTTAGCAGGCCTTAATCCAGAACAGGCCGAAGCAGTACAGACAACCAACGGACCCATGCTGATCATGGCAGGTGCCGGCAGCGGCAAGACCAAGGTGCTTACTTGCCGGATCGCACATTTGCTGCAGCAGGGCGTACGTCCTTACCGTATTTTAGCAATTACGTTTACCAATAAAGCGGCCGCCGAAATGCGCGAGCGCGTCGATAAAATGGCGGGAGCTGCGGCTAAAGATGTCTGGCTGTTTACCTTCCATGCTTTCTGTGCCCGTTTTTTGCGGATGGAAATAACTAAATTAGGCGGTTATGGCAGTAATTTTGCTATCTATGACAGCAGCGACAGCCAGAACCTGATTAAACAGATTTTAAAAGAACTGAATCTGGATGAAAAGCGTTTTCAGCCGGCCGGTATCGCGTCGCGCATTTCCAATGCCAAAAACCAGCTGCAGAGCGTTAGTGATTTCAGTAAAGCTGCTTCGGATTTTTACAATCAGAAAGTTGCGGAGATCTATGAACGTTATCAGAATAAACTGCTGGTCAATAACGCGGTGGATTTTGACGATCTGCTGGTACTGTCGATACGGCTGCTGCAGGAAAGCGAAGAAGTGCGCGCCAAGTATCAGGAGCGTTTTGATTATCTGCTGGTAGACGAATATCAGGATACCAACCATGCCCAATATCTTTTAACCAAGCTTCTGGCGGCCAGACATCGTAATATCTGTGTCGTGGGCGATGCCGACCAGAGCATTTACGGCTGGCGCGGTGCTGATATCCAGAACATTCTGGATTTTAAAAAGGATTATCCCGAAGCCAAAATCATCAAGCTGGAACAGAACTACCGCAGTACGCAGGTCATTTTGGATGCCGCTAATGCTGTTATTGAAAATAATACAGGCCGCAAACCTAAAAATTTGTGGACGGATAATGATAATGGTGTGGCGATCACTTATTTTCAGGCTATCGACGAACGCGACGAGGCCCGTTTTGTGATCGAAAAACTGCAGGAGCTGCAGGGCCAGCAGAATATGAAGCTGGGCGAGATGGCAGTCTTGTACCGCACAAATACGCAGTCGCGTATTTTTGAGGAAATGCTTATCAAAAGCGGGATCACCTATAATATGGTCGGAGGACTTAAATTCTACGACCGTAAGGAGATCAAGGATATTATCGCTTATCTGCGCGTGATTTTTAATCCGGCAGATTCACTGAGTCTGCTGCGGATCATCAATGTACCGCGCCGCGGTATCGGCGATGCAACGCTGGCCAAGCTGCAGGCCCATGCCGCTGAAAATGGGATGTCGTTGTTTGACGTGGTATCGAATGCCGCGCAGGTCGAAGGACTGAGCATCCGTTTCGTCAGCAAGCTGGATGAACTGGCGGCTATCATTTTTGATTTGATGAATCAGGCTGATAACCTGCCGGTAGAGGAACTGATCGAACAGGTGCTGAATAAGACCGGTTATATGGAAGAACTGCGGAATGAGCATACAGCGCAGGCGCAGAGCCGCATTGACAACCTGATGGAATTGATGTCGGTCGGGCAGGAATTTGCCAAGACGGAAGAAGAGAATAATCTGGAAAATTTCCTGGGGCATGTGGCGCTGGTGTCGGATATTGACGATGCCGAGCTGGGTGAGGACGCTATTACGCTGATGACACTGCATTCTTCGAAGGGTCTGGAATTCCCAATCGTCTTTTTGGCCGGCATGGAGGAAGGTATTTTCCCACATGCGCGGACGCTGATGAATGAGGAAGAAGTGGAAGAAGAACGCCGCTTGTGTTATGTTGGCATTACCCGTGCAGAGAAACAGCTCTTTTTGAGTAATGCAAAGATGCGGACTATTTATGGGCATACGGTGTCCTACCCGCCGTCACGGTTTTTACAGGAAGTGCCGCGTAATCTGGTTACGGTCTTCAAACGTCCGGCTTTAGAACGCAGGACGATCAATATGGTGGAAGCAAAACCGCAGAAACGCAGCCGTGATACGAACTGGTTCCTGGGGGGGCAGGAAAGCTTTATTCCCAAGCAGGCAATGAGTACTGCGGGAGCTGCTGCCGGCGGCAGTTTTAAGGCCGGCGATAAGGTGAGCCATGCTAAATGGGGCGTGGGGACAGTCGTCAGTGTGACATCGTCGCAGGATGGGCAGGAAGTGAAAATCGCGTTTGCCGGTGCCGGTATCCGCAGCCTGCTGACCAAGTATGCAGTATTGAAGAAGCTGTAATTAAATAGTGTTTGGGTGGCAAAGTGCCGTACCATATATAGAATAGTAAAATTAAATTTGACACTCTGATTTTTGAAACAATGAGACTAAAGCCTGAAAAAACAGAAGCCGCCGAAGGGCAGCACAATAAAGGAGGCAGTCATGGAACTGGAACGCGCACAGGCTAAAAACGAGGCCGAACATTTGCGGGCAGAGATCCGCCATCACGAATTTTTATATTATGTGCTGGATGCACCTGAGATCACCGACGCAGAATATGACCGGATGCTGGTGCGCCTGCGTGAGCTGGAAGCGGCCTGGCCTGACGATGTGCCTGCCGATTCGCCGACGCGCCGTGTAGGCGGGAAGGTGAATCCCGAATTTACTGAGGTCAGACATCTGACGCCGCTTTTGAGTCTGGGCAATGCTTTTTCGGATGCAGAGCTGGTAGCTTTTGATCAGCGTGTGCGCAGCGGTCTGCCGGAAGGCAGCGCTGTAGAATATGTTATGGAGCCGAAAATCGACGGACTGGCCTGCAGCCTGATTTATGAAAATGGACGTTTGGTAAGGGCGGCAACGCGCGGTGACGGTGTGACCGGCGAAAATGTAACAGCCAATGTACGCACGATCCGGTCGATCCCTTTGGTGCTGAATATGAAAAACGGCGCCGCGCCGCCGGAGCTTTTAGATGTGCGCGGTGAAATCTATATGCCAAGGCATGCTTTTATGCAGCTGAACGAACAGCGCCTGGAGGCCGGCGAGAGCGAATTTGCCAATCCGCGTAATGCGGCTGCCGGCAGTCTGCGTCAGCTGGACCCTAACGTAACGGCGCAGCGGTCGTTAAGCTTTTTTGCTTATGCCGTAGGCGAAGGAGCCAGGGACAAGCATGCCGATTCTTTGGCGATGCTGGCTGATTATGGCTTTAAGGTCAGTGAAAATTACCGTATCGTAAAAAGTATCGATGAGGCAATAGAATATATCAGGGACTTTGACTCCCGGCGTAAAAGTCTGGCTTATGATACTGACGGCGCAGTACTTAAAGTCAACGCTGTTTATCAGCAGGATATTTTAGGTGCGACAGGCAAGGACCCACGCTGGGCGATCGCTTTTAAATTTCCGCCTGAGCAGGCTGAAACCAGGCTGGAGGATATCGTGATCCAGGTTGGGCGCACAGGCGTGCTGACGCCGACGGCGGTACTGACGCCGGTAAGGCTGTCGGGCAGTACGGTAAGCAGGGCTACGCTGCACAATGAAGATTTTATTAAAGCGAAGGATATCAGGATCGGCGATACGGTGGTCATCAATAAAGCCGGTGAGATCATCCCGGAGGTGCTGCATGTCGTGCTGGGCAAACGGCCGGAAGATACGAAGCCTTATGCGATGCCGCAGGAATGCCCGGAGTGCGGCTGGGCTGTTGAACGTAAAGACGGTGAGGCAGCTTTGCGCTGCACTAATCCGCATTGCCCGGCTTTGGGACGCGAAGGGCTGATCCATTTTGCTTCTAAAGGAGCAATGGATATCGAAGGCTGCGGACCGGCGGTGATCAATCAGCTGCTGGAGGCGGAACTGATCCGCGACGTCAGCGACCTGTATCTGCTGACTAAAGAACAGCTGGTAGTGCTGGATAGAATGGGTGAAAAATCGGCGGAAAATTTAGTGAAAGCTATTGCCGCCAGCAAGGAGCAGAGCTTCGACCGGCTGCTTTTCGGCCTGGGCATCCGTCACGTCGGGGCCAAGGTGGCTAGGCTGCTGGCAGTGCATTTCGGTACGGTCGAGAATTTGCTGGCTGCCGATGCAGAGCAGATCGCCGCTATCGACGATATTGGACCGAAGATAGCTGAAAGCGTCGTTACTTATTTGGCGTCGCCGTCGAACCGCGACTTGCTCACCCGTCTGAAAGAGCTGGGTCTGAATATGGAAATGCAGGTTCAGGCTGTCAGCGAAGAGCATCCCTTTTATGGCAAAACTATGGTCTTTACAGGTACGATGCCGACTTTGGGACGTGCTGAAGCGCAGACTATGGCGCAGGACGTGGGCGCTAAGGTCAGCGGCAGCGTCAGTAAAAAAACGGACTATGTCGTCGCCGGTGCCGAAGCAGGCAGTAAGCTGACGAAGGCGGAACAGCTGGGTGTGACTGTTATCGACGAAGCCGAATTTTTGCGCTTGCTAAGCGGTGCAGCTGAAGTATCGGGGACAGAGACAAAGGAACAGAAGCTTTTTTAAAAATATAATAGAAAAACAAACGACTGCATAATTTTTATTATGCAGTCGTTTGGCGTTTATGAAGCTAAAATTTTTATTTGTCCAGATAAGCGGCTGTGATCTCGCCGGTGTAGTAAGTGTGCCAATCCTTATCGGCATACCATCTGTCGGCCAGGGCCTTATCAAAATTTTCCGGTGCCATTTCGCGTTTTTCCACGATGCGGCATTCCAGATGCAGCCCTGTGCCTTTGATGACGGGCACTTTAACGGTCTGCCCTTCAGCAGGGGTGATTTCTGCCGCGGCGAATTTATCCATGTCATGTCCTGATTTACTGCCGCATAGCCCCAGTGCTTTACTGAAAGCGGCGGTCAGCGGAAAACTGACGGTAAATTCGTTATGGGCTTCGATCAGCTCGTGCGTATAGCGTGAGTGACGTACCATTACGGTAAAAACAGGTTTGCCCCAAATATTGCCCAGCGCTCCCCAGCCAATCGTCATCGTATTGTGTCTGCCGCCTGCGGCAGTAGTAAGAAAAGCACCCTTCGCCAAAACCTTTAAAATAGTTTCCGCATGGTCGAAAGCGTTGATATTTTGCATAGCTGTCACACTCCTTCTACTATTATTATAATCGCTTTTGTGTGACAATGCTGTAAATTTGGCGAAAACAGACGGAAAAGTGAGCTGGATAACTTTTCATTTAAATTTATGATATAATTATGCTCGTAGTAACATAAGATTTTAGGAGTTGAGTGCGATGATAAATCGTTTGGAAAAATTTCAACAGGGTATATACAGAAATCAGGGGGATTTTAAATCTTTTTGTCCTGCTTTTATTAATCAAAAATGGCTCTGGGAAGACGCAGAGCTAAATTTTCTGCTTGCTGAAGCTAACAAAGAACTTGGTGGCTTGAATACATATTCTGAGCTCATTCCGGATATTGATATCTATATTAGGATGCATATAAGGGCGGAAGCCAATAAATCTAATAGGATTGAGGGGACTAATACAACACTTGAAGAGGATATGATGGAGAAAGAAAATATCCCTTTAGAAAAACGTAATGATGTACAGGAAGTCAATAATTATATCGAAGCGATGAATTACGGTATTGGGAGAATATTGCAGGATGATTTTCCTTTCACCAGTCGGTTATTACGAGAGATGCATGCCATTTTACTTCAGGGAGTGCGGGGTAAACATAAAACTCCGGGCGAATTTCGGCATTCACAAAATTTTATAGGCGGCAGTATGCCGTCTAATGCTAGATATGTTCCTCCGTCCATGGCTGATTTAGATGCTTTGATTGCTGATCTGGATAAATTTATGAACGAAGTTGAAGCAATGCCGGAGTTGATAAAAATTGCTATGATTCATTATCAATTTGAAACTATTCATCCATTTTTAGATGGTAATGGCCGTATAGGGCGTCTTATGGTACCATTATATTTACTTTCTAAACAAGAACTGCAAAAACCCTGTTTCTATATCAGTGATTATTTTGAGCGAAATCGTGTAGAATATTATGATAGGTTGCAGAATGTAAGAGAAAATGGAGATATGCTGGGTTGGATTAAATTTTTCTTGCATGCATCTATTGAAACTGCAAAGGCCGCTAAGATGAAATTTAAGAATGCAGTAGAACAAGTTAATAAGTACAATCTATATCTAATTAACAAAAAAAATAATGCTGCGAGTTTACAACATATATTACATGTGATGTATTGCCAACCTGTTGCTACCAGTGAACAGATAAGTAAATTAACAGGGCTGGCGGTGCAGACAATTAATAAAATGGTAAAGATTTTATGTGCGGATGGTATTTTGGTAGAAGTTACCGGAAATAAACGTAATAGAGTTTTCGTCTTAGACGATTATCTGAAGGTTTTTGACTGATCTTTATAAAATATTTAGTTAACAATGAATTAATTCTGTTAAAATGGTTCTTGCAGTTGAGTATAATAAAGCAAAACTCCCAAAATGATTCATAGTGGAATTGTTAGGAACTTTAAACCAGAAAATGATTCAAAACAAATCGCTTATGAATCAAAAAAAAGAAAAAGATTCATAAAGCATGAGGGAATGAACCGTATTTGAAAAAATGATTCATAAGGCTTGCTTGTGAGTTATTTCTCATTAGTATTGAATGAAAAAGTAATAGACTATTACTTTGGATGTGTTATATGGTATAATATTAAACGAGTTTTTGAATGTTATAAAGAGATATATTTATCATAGGAAGGTGAAAAAATGAAGGTCACGACCAAAGATGTAGAATACATCGCCCAGCTTTCCCGTTTGACTATTCCTGAGGGGGAAATGGAAAAATTCACGGAACAGTTCAATCAGATCCTCAATTATGCCGATATTTTGCAGAAGCTTGATACCGCAGGCATCGAGCCGACTCCGTACGTGCTGCCGATCAGCAACGCGTTTCGTGAGGACGTAGCTCTGCCCGGCGTTACTCAGGAAGAAGCGCTGAAAAATGCTCCGGCAGTCCATAACGGCGGCTTTAAAGTGCCCCGCGTTATCGAATAAGAGAGGGAGGAACTACTGTGGATCTTTACAAGAGCACTGCTCATGAATTGCATGATAAACTCGTTAATAAAGAAATCAGCTCCGTGGAACTGACTAAAGCTCTGTATGAGCGCATCGACGCTGTCGAGGATCAGGTCAAAGCCTATGTGACGCTGGATAAAGAAAATGCTTTGGCACAGGCGGCCAAGGTTGACGCCATGATCGCCGCCGGTGAAAAAATCACTCCGCTGGCCGGCATCCCCGGCGCTATCAAAGATAATATCTGCACTAAAGGTCTTTTGACGACCTGTTCGTCCAAAATGCTGGCTAACGTTGTGCCGATTTATGATGCGCATGTTATAAAAAAACTTCGCGCCGAAGAAACTATTTTCCTCGGCAAAACAAATATGGACGAATTTGCGATGGGTTCTACTACTGAATCGTCTTATTTCCAGGCTACTCATAATCCCTGGAACCTGGACCGCGTACCCGGAGGCTCCTCCGGCGGCAGTGCCGCTGCTATCGCGGCCGGCGAAGCTATCTGGACTCTGGGTTCAGATACCGGCGGTTCTATTCGTCAGCCTGCTTCTTTTAACGGCTGTGTCGGTATCAAACCGACCTATGGCCGTGTTTCCCGTTACGGCTGCGTGGCTTTTGCGTCTTCGCTCGACCAGATCGGGCCGATCACCCGCGATGTTACCGATGCCGCTACAGTGCTCAATACTATCTGCGGCAAGGACGAGCATGATTCTACTTCGCTGCCGGTGGAAGTGCCTGATTTTACCAAAGCCCTGCGTCAGGACGTTAAAGGCCTGCGCATCGGCTTGCCGAAAGAATATTACGGCGAAGGTCTGGACCCCAAAGTCCATGCCGAACTGAAAAAAGCGATCGCGCAATATGAAGCGATGGGCGCCGAGATCGTGGAAATTTCTCTGCCCCATACCGAATACGCGGTCATCACTTACTATATCATTGCCCCGGCAGAGGCTTCCGCCAATCTGGCCCGTTATGACGGCGTCCGGTACGGTTTCCGTGCGGCTAATGCCACCAGCGCGCCCGAAATGACTACGCTCAGCCGTACCGAAGGCTTTGGAGCGGAAGTGAAACGCCGCATCATGCTGGGCACCTATGTTTTGAGCAGCGGTTATTATGATGCTTATTACAAAAAAGCCATGCAGGTGCGCACGCTTATCCGCCGCGACTTTGACAGCGCTTTTGAAAAATGTGACGTTATCCTGGCGCCGACCTCCCCGGTCGTTGCTTATCCTATCGACGGCAAAATGGATCCTTTGTCCATCTATATGCTCGACGTTTACACCATTCCGGTCAATATGGCGGGCCTGCCGGGTATTTCCGTACCCTGCGGCTTTGCGGACGGTATGCCTGTTGGCATGCAGCTGATCGGCAAACCGCTGGACGAAGAAACCGTGCTGCGTGCAGCCTATACCTTTGAACAAGCCAACGAATACCACAAGGTACTGGCACCGTTAGGAGGTAACAAATAATGAAAAAATATACTACTGTTATCGGTCTGGAAGTCCATGCCGAGCTCAAAACAAATTCTAAAGCGTTCTGCTCCTGCTCGACTGAGTTCGGCGGCGAGCCTAACACCCATGTCTGCCCGGTCTGCCTGGGGATGCCCGGCGCTTTGCCTGTGCTCAACAAACAGGTGGTGGAATTTGCGATTCGTGCGGGACTGGCTCTGAACTGCGATATCCAGAAATTCAATAAATTCGACCGTAAAAACTATTTTTACCCCGATCTGTCAAAAAACTATCAGATCTCTCAATTCGATCAGCCTATTTGCCTGGGCGGGCATATCGACATTGAAGTGGAAGGCGGGAAAAAACGTATCGGCGTGACCCGTATCCATATGGAAGAAGATGCCGGGAAGCTGAACCACAGCGGCGCTACGATCAGTACCTCCGACTCGTCGGCAGTAGACTACAACCGTGCCGGCGTACCTCTGATCGAGATTGTCTCCGAGCCTGATATGCGCAGCTCCGAAGAAGCCCGCGCCTACCTGGAACAATTAAAAGCTATTTTGGAATATACTGATGTCTGCGACTGCAAAATGCAGGAAGGCAGTCTGCGCTGTGATGCCAATATCTCTGTCATGCCGGAAGGCGCTGCCGAGTTCGGTACCCGCGCCGAGATCAAAAACCTTAACTCCTTCCGCGCTCTGGTGCGCGCGATCGAGTACGAAGTCGAGCGGCAGATCGACCTTGTTGAAAGCGGCGGCCATGTTGTGCAGGAGACCCGTACTTGGGATGACGCGCAGGGCATGACCTTGTCCATGCGCAGCAAAGAAGAAGCGCATGACTACCGTTATTTCCCGGAACCTGATCTGGTGCCGGTAGAATTAGACGACGCCTGGATCGAACGCGTTAAAAATGAACTGCCAGAGCTTCCTGCTCAGCGTCAGCAGCGGTTGATGACAGAAAATGGCCTGCCTGCTTATGATGCAGGATTGATCGTTGCCACCAAAGCTATGGCCGACTACTTTGATGCTGCCTGCAAAAATGCCGGTGATGACAAAGCTGTAGCCAACTGGCTTTTGGGCGATGTTTCCGCCTATCTCAACAACGAAGGCATCGAAATCGATGCTTTCCCGATCAAACCGGAAAACCTGGGCGAAATGGTTGCCCTGATCAAAGGCGGCGTGTTGTCCAGCAAGCTTGCTAAAAAAGTATTTGCCGAAATGCTCAAAGCCGACAAATCTCCGAAAGTCCTCGTTAAAGAGCTGGGCTTGGAGCAGGTCAGCGACGAAGGCGCTATTGCCGCTATCGTTGATGAAGTGCTGGCCGAAAATCCGCAGTCTATTGCCGACTTTAAAGCCGGTAAAGACCGTGCAATCGGCTTCCTGGTCGGTCAGGTCATGAAAAAATCCCGCGGCAAAGCTAACCCGGGTATGGTTAATAAATTATTAGTAGAAAAAATGCAGTAACGACTGCTGATTTTAAATCCTGTAAATGGGGGTGTCGCAATGAATAAACCGTTTGTTTTTGTTGGTTCAGGCTTGGGCTATTTGTGGTTGCTCATTTGGACGACTGTCGTTTCTATTATTACTGTGGGCTTGTTTTTCCCATGGGCTTATTCAGCGCAGCAGCGCTGGATCTGTGCTAATACCTACGTTGAAGGCAGGCGGCTGCGTTTCGACGGCACCGGGCTGGGGTTCTTTTTTCAATGGCTGGTCATTATGCTTCTGACTGCTGTTACTTTTGGCATTTATGCTCCCTGGGGCTATTGCCAGTTTAAACGCTGGGAGACCCGTAATACAGTTTTTGATGATTGAAAGCAACTGCCTGCTGTAATAAAACAATAAACAAAAGCTCCGTCTTTTTGACGGAGCTTTTTTGTCGTTCTGATTTATTTATATTTGCCAGAAAAATATTTAAAAATACAAATAAATATGCTTGTAGATATATAGAAAGTATGATATTCTTTTAATAAGTAAAAGAATATTAAATAATATAAAACGGCAAAACTGTCGAAAGGCAGTGACGCAAAGCTATAGGGTCTACTTCGTATAACGAAATGACAGCCAGTTGCTCACAAGCGGAGATATTCTCGACTTGGACAATTTTGATGCCTGCCCGTTATACGGTCGGGTATTTTTTATTTGTCAGACAGATTTCAGGGAGAGGCTAAAGAAAGAGGAAGGTGCGGGTTCATGTTGAGGAATGGTGCAAGGGAAAAAGCTTTAAGCAGAAAAGTAATGCTTTCATTGCTAATGGCAGGTACAATGTCCGTTTGTATATCTGGGGGGGACGTATGGGCTGAGAATACAGTAAAGCTGACTAGTGATACTGTTTATAATGTTATTGGTGAAATACCAGCGTCGATAAAGATGAACGGGCATAATATTATAAGCAATGTTATGTTAAATGCTGATAATGCCGGGCTGAGTATTATTGGTACAGACATGGAAAATTTAACTATAAATGGCGAAGGACTTCAATTTGCTGTCGCTGCACAAAGTAGTAGCAATGCCAAGGTATTGATTTCAAATGTGAAAAAAGTTGATATTACAGGCAATGTAACAAATGACAGTTTACTTCATAGTAATATTAATGGTGCCATTATATTTGATAAAGTGGGGCTTTTTAATATTACAACAGAAAAAAGTAGTGGTTTACATGCTCAAGGAGGACTTATTTATATTGATGCTGATGCAGTTTCAATAAAGTCAAAAGATGAAAATGCTATTTGGGCACAGTTAAGTAATTGTAGTGGAGATTATCCCAGTGATGTCAAAATTAAATCTTCTGGTGATATAACATTGCAGTCGACATCTTCTACGGCAGTAGGCGCTGCTAATATGGATAGTAATGTTACTGATAACAAAGTGACAGTGGATTTGCAGGGGAAAAATATTTATGTGATTTCTGAAAAATCTACAGGATTACTGTCTAACGATTTTCAAACAGGAAAAACAAGCATTATTCTCAACGCTGACGATGTAGTTAATATTAAAGCTGGAAAAAATGGAATTTATGCTGCTAATGGCAGAGATAAAGGCGATGCTTTTGTCAGCGTTGATGCAGGCAAAGAAATTAATATTACAGGGGTCCAAAATGCTATCTATGCTGGTTCTAACGCTTTGGTGAAGATAAACGATAAGGGGACGGCGAAAGTCAGCCTTACTGGTAATGTCGTTGCTGAAAATAGCGGGCAGATAATTGTCAAAAATGCTGATCAGACAGGAGCGATTTATGCCGCTGCTGGCGGAGACGTAAGTATTACATCTTCGGGAAATGTAAATACTGTTGCCGATCGCAGTCATACAATAGAAAGCAGCGCCAGGTCTGCTGCTATAGTGGCTGATAGTGCTGATATAATAATAGAAGCAGAAAATATAAAGGCTTCTAATAGGGTTGTTTATGGTGACGACCGTGTTTATGGAATTGCATTGGAAAATGGCGGTAATATTACATTACGTGGAAACATTGATATTGAAGCTTATGGCGGAGAGGGTGTCCAGTCCCGTGCTGTCAGGAATAATGGCGGCGGCAATTTTACTGCTGTTGGGACTGTAAATGTTCTGGCTGATGTTCAGGATACTGATACAGCAGCAGTAGGTATCGATATTTGGAATAGCGGTAAAGCTGAATTTTCCGGTAAGGAGACTAATGTTACTGCTTTGGGTGGTACGGATGCTTATGGTGTACAGGTACAAAGTAATGCTGTTGCTGTTTTTGATGCCGATAATACTGTAATTGATTCCAGAATAACTACTTCGTATAAACCAGATGAGATTGCAGGTCCAAAACCAGACGGATATGGGCAATGGGCTAACGGAGTTTATGTCAGTGGTATAACAGGCAGTGACGGAATAATATTTGGCAGTAAAAACATTACTGTAAATGCTAATACAAATCCTTTAGATAATGAGCTTTCTTGTGCAACTGCATTACGTAGTGAAGGTTATGGTAAGATAACTATCGGCGATAATGTTACGACGGTATTGAATGCTGAGTCGGATAACGGTACTGCCATAGGTGTTTGGACAAGTTATTATACAAAAGCAACTTTTGGCGGTGAAAAACTTACTATAAACAGTACATCCAAGGCTGGTGATGCTGTTGGTACGATTGCCGTCTGGTCACCTAAGGTCGTTTACAGTGCGAAAGATACAATTATCAATGCTGCAAGCAGTTCAGGCAACGCTTATGGTGTAGATATAGACAATCATACACAAAGCTTGCCTAATGATTTGTATCCGTCCGCTGTAGTTAACCATACTGGAAATGTAAAGATCAATGCACAGAGCCGGGATCAAGAGGCTTTCGGCGTATATGTACATTCGGCAAAGCCCAATAAGGAATCCGGTACGGACCAGGGAGGTGCTGCTAATTTCAGCAAGGAGCTTAATATTAAGGCCGTATCTGCAAACAGTAATGCTACAGGAATTTTTGTCAGTGGAGCACCTATAACAGATGAAAATGGTGAGGTTTTGTTTACATCAGGGCAAGCATCCGTTAATACATCAGGTGATACGACTATCGTTGCTGCTGGTAAAACTGCTTCTTACGCACTGAATGCCGAAGCTGATGGACAAATCACCGTTGGCAGTACCGGTAAAACCGTTCACTTGACGGGGGACATTGTTGCTAAAAATGATGGTGTGATTAATATTGCTGGTAAAACTAATACAATTAACGGTATAGTCAAAGCGGTTGACGGTGGCACTGTTAATCTGAGTGGCGCTAGTGACGCTGTTTATAATAATATCAACATCAACAGCTTCGTTACCCAAGGGACTGGCAGTAATGGTAGCGTCAAATTGAATGGTGGTACGATGGATTTCGGTACGCTAAATAATCAAAATTTAGCCAGTAATTCTTTTGTGGTGAATGGTGGCTCCTTAAAAGCGGCATCCAAAGACATTTTTACCAGTGCCTTAACAGCAGCAGGTAGTGCTATTGATAGTGGTGATGTATTGTCTGTAGTGAATAATGCCGTTAAATTTGAAAGTGGTAAACTGATCCTGAGCGATGAGAAATATAATTTGGCTTGGTTAAAGACAGCTAAAGCGGCACTCAATAACGCTGATAGCGGCACAATGGGACTAGTTGTTACCGGGACTTTAGTCACTACTGACGGAAAAATTCAAACAGAAGCAAGTGCCAGTGATTTGGCTGATACCGGTGCGGTACATGCAGGTGTGACAGGTAAAGTAGATACTAATGATGTAACAATCGGCAGTAGCGGTCTTGAAAATCTGGGCGTCAAAGATTTGGCTCTTGGCGGTTCAGCTGCAGATGCAAGCAAAGTAACTGTAGGTGATGGTAAAGAATTGACTTTGGTTGGCAGCGGCAGCGAAAATGATGCCTTGGTAAAAACATCTGGTGGTACGGCGAAAACTAATGTTGCCGTTGCAGTTGGCGACGGCACTAATGCAGGTACTTTAAATCTTGGAGTCGCGGGAACGGCCAGCGGCGGCAATCTTAATGCGGCAGTTGCCATTGCCAATGATGACAGTAAAGTAAATGTCGATGCCGGAACTTTTAAGGTTAATGAAATCAGCGCTGATAAAGGCACGATCAATGTAAACGAAGGTGCTGCACTCAAAACCGATAGTTTGACTGTTGGCTCATCAGGAAGTACGGTTAAGCTAAGCGGTACAGGCGCTTTAGAAGCCCAGAGTATGACTGTTAGTACAGGAACGATAGAAGTTACAGGTACGGCTAAAGCAGGGAATCTTACGGTAAATGACAGCAATGCAATAATTAGTGTCGGTACTGGTAACAGCGCGGGCAGTTTAGTTGCCGGTAATGCTGATCTCAACGGCGCGGCTGTAGTTTTAGACCCTGTATGGCAGGGTAATGATACGATTGGGAATGCTTCTAAGGCGGCATTAGCTTTTACAAATAATAATGTCAATGGATTGATGACAGTAGGGCGCAATTCGGTTTTGAGCCTGGGAACGGACGATACAGGTAAAGCCGAGCAGGCTTTTGCAGAATCTGAATTGACCTGGGGGAAAACTGGTGTGAGTGCGGCGTTATACATTGACCAGGCCCAGAAACTGCAAGTTCAGGGCGGCATATTGCTTGACGGCACTAAGACCGCCGCATCAGCGGAAGCTAATAAAGCAAGTTTTGCCGACGGCTCGCTGCTGATCGTTAACGGTTCTGGTATAGGAACAAGTGGAACTGCAGCGTTGACAGGTGGATCAGGTTCCACGCTTACAGTCAATCAGGGAGCCAAGCTGTACCTGACCAGTACTAATGCCGGAACTTATACGATCGCCAAAGGTTTTGCCAATACTACGATTGATGGCTGGTCCTGGTCAGCAGATGCTGCAGCTGTTGATGTCAGTGTAAATAAGCTTTCTGAAGTCGAGAAAATCGAGAAAAATACTGCTGACGGTGATTTTACAGTAACTGTCAGACAGACGGACGTCCAAAAGAAATATGATGGCATCGCATTGCCGAACATTTTGCAGGCTATGGATCAAAGCAGGACAGAATATGCCGGGATCAAATATCTAACTGATTTGGCTAATGACAATAAGCTTGATAAAGAGGGTTTTATCGCTGCAGTCAACTCCTTCGCCCAGGGAGCGGAAAACAGCGGCGCTACCCGCACGGGTGCTTTAGCAGCCCTGGATCTGGGGACGGCGGCGCAGGAACATCTGTCCTTAGCCAAGGCGGCTGCAGAACAGAGCGGCGGCTTCGGCAAAACTGCTGTTGATACTGCTGACAACGGCAGTATCTGGGCACAATATATCCACAACAAGGATAAAGTCGATAACATGGGCGGCGTCAGTTATGACGGACAATACAACGGTGTTATCATCGGCGGCGACTTTGCAGACCGTGGCAAATACAGCAGCGGCATAGCTTTCAGTTATGGCAGCGGTGACAGCACCGGCAGCGCCTCTAAAAATGAATTTGACTTCTGGGGCCTCAGTTACTATGGCGGTATCCAAAACGGCGATACCAATCTGATTTTCGATGTCGGTTACAGCAAAACCAGCAGTGACGTCAAAGGCGTAATCAAGGCCGAGCCTGACACGCAGGTCATCAGTATGGGCATCAAAGGTGAAAAACTTATCAGCAATGGACATGGAACGAGCTATGTACCGTATGCGGGCCTGCGTTATATGAATATTGATACGGACAGCTATAACGGCAGTATCGACGGGAAGACGGCCGCTCATTACAGTACCGATAAAGCTGATTTGTGGTTTTTGCCGGTAGGCATCAGCATCAGCCATGAAAGCGTTACTGCCGGAGGCTGGAAAGGGCGTCCGACAGCCGATATCCCTTTGAGATTTTGA
>OGOH01001343.1_pt1 | contig 17516 bp, 25 predicted proteins | sample 1552571 | NCBI WGS metagenome assembly OGOH01 (sample SAMEA2580170, study PRJEB22360) | human gut metagenome | biome: human gut; feature: human-associated habitat; material: faeces | place: Denmark | collected 2008/2010
TACTGGCGGGATTCTCCTGAGTGCAGCATTGCTGTTCGGAGGTCTCGCCATTACTGTTGTCACAATTCAAACTGACGAGGAGGAATACGAAGATGAGTAAAACCGGTTTTGCCATGTTCTTAGCTGGGGCTACAGTAGGCGCCGCAGCGACATGGCTTTGTCTTAGACGGTATTACGAGCAGATCACGCAGGAAGAGATTGATTCTGTGAAGGCAGCATTTGCCGAAAGAAAGCCCGTAAACACTAATATTGCCAAGAATGAAAAGAGCAATGAAAAGCAGGAGGAAAATCAGCATAAGGCAGATATTGCCAAGCTGAAACCCGACCTGGTGAACTATGCAGCTAAGCTCCAGGAAGAGGGTTATACCAATTACACGGAGCATAGCAAGAAAAATACTGAAGAAAAAAAGGATGAGCCTATACCCAATGAACCTTATGTCATCTCTCCGGACGACTACGGTGAGAATGACAATTACACGCAGATCAGTCTGGTCTATTATGCTGGTGACGGAGTCCTTGCCGACGATGAAGATGAAGTCGTCGAGGATATCGAGGACACTGTTGGCGAGGACTTTGCTGAACATTTCGGAGAGTATGAGGATGATTCGGTCTTTATTCGTAACGATCGCCTGAGATGTGACTATGAAATTCTCAGAGACAATCGTTCTTTCTCCGATGTGGCGGAAGGCTCCAACTACTAATAGGAGGATCGAATGACTGAAATTGAGCTGAACAATGAATATTTTGAGTGGATGTGTCAGCTCGTATGTAACGAACGATATAGCCGGAGGCTGTCTTATCAGAAGCTTCTTCGTCATCTGCATAATATTGATTTTCAATATATGCTGCCGATGGACGGAAATCGAGCAGAAGATGGGATAGACCTCCGGTATCGTTTTGGTTATGAAAAAGAATACGAGGGTCCTATGATTGCCAGTTATCTGGATAACCGCCCTTGCAGTGTATTGGAGATGCTTATTGCCTTAGCGTTTCGTTGTGAAGAACATATTATGACCGACCCAGATATCGGCAATCGCATGGGACAGTGGTTCTGGAATATGATTGTCAGTCTGGGTTTAGGGTCGATGAGTGATTCTCGATTTGATGCGGAGTATACGGACGACGTAATATCTCGATTTATGAACCGCAAATACAAGCGAAATGGCGAAGGCGGTTTGTTTACCGTCGAACGCTGCAAGTATGACATGAGAACTGTCGAAATCTGGTGGCAGATGAATTGGTATTTGGACAGCATCCTATAAGGGAGAATTACCATGATTCATACGCAAGTGTACGGGTTTTTTCAGACATGCTTACCCGACCAGGCAAAGGAGGTAAAAGAATACTTCCCAAATGGTAAAAACAGCATTCGAATTCGCAAAACCAACGGACAGGAATTTATATTTTCGTTGAGAGAGCCGAAGGCTTGGAAGTTTGAAACGATCGAACAATTTCTTGCCGACATGAAAGGAGAAAAGAAACATGGATGAAATGATTCGTTATATTTTCGGAAGTCTTCGCTGCTCCGAAACTGCGATGCGTGTGTTTGCTAAGACGCTCAGAAAACAGAGGTCTTTCAATCGCAGCACCATCATGGTCGCCACGGTTATGACTGTGCACATGCTTATCCAGGACTTGGAGATTAGCAGTATGCGTGACGAGATCGGGAACCTTAAAAACGAAATCAAGGAGCTTAGAAAAACGGAAGGAGACTAAAGAACTTCGATGATCGACTTTTTAATGATTTCGACCCGTAGTACGAAGCGTGGTGTAATAGAAATCTATCCGAAGTTCATCATTAAGAAAAGCTCCGACCTGATGATTAGAGGCGGTGACTTCTATGCCATTTGGTTAGAAGACCGAGGTTTATGGTCTACGGATGAGCAAGATGCGCTCCAGCTTATTGACCGGGAACTTGACAAGTATGCAGAGGAAAACCGCAAAAACTTTGATTCAAGTATTAAAGTTCTGCACATGTGGGATTCTGAATCCGGAATGATCGATTCGTGGCACAAATACTGTCAAAAGCAGATGCGAGACTCTTTCCACATGCTTGATGAGAAACTTATATTCTCCAATACTCCGACGAACAAAAAAGACTATGCAAGTAAGCGGCTGAACTACCCCCTTGAGGAAGGGACCACGGATGCATGGAATAAGCTGATGTCCACAATTTACTCTGAAGAAGAGCGAACGAAAATTGAATGGGCTATTGGTTCTATTGTCTGTGGAGAGTCGAAAAAATTGCAGAAATTTATGGTTCTGTACGGTGCAGCAGGTACGGGTAAGTCTACAGTTCTGAACATTGTTCAGCAACTTTTTGAAGGATATTACTCGGTCTTTGATGCTAAGGCACTGGGTTCATCCAGTAACTCCTTTGCGCTGGAGGCATTTAAGACAAACCCACTTGTGGCGATTCAGCATGATGGTGATCTGTCTCGTATTGAGGATAACACCCGACTGAACAGTTTGGTTTCTCACGAACTGATGACAGTAAACGAAAAGTTCAAATCGACCTATGCAAACCGCTTCAAGTGCTTCCTGTTTATGGGCACCAATAAACCGGTCAAGATTACGGACGCAAAGTCAGGTCTCATCAGACGATTGATCGATGTGTCCCCTTCCGGAAATAAATTGAGTCCCAAGGAATACAAGGCGGTGACAAAGCAGATCGAATTTGAGCTCGGTGCGATTGCTTATCATTGTCAGGAAGTCTATCTGGAGAATCCGGGCAGATACGATGATTATATTCCCGTGACGATGCTCGGTGCATCTAATGATTTCTATAACTTCATTATTGATTCTTACCATGTCTTCAAGAAAGAAGACGGGACAACTCTCAAAGCCTCGTGGGAGATGTATAAAACCTATTGTGATGAGGCAAAAGTCACCTTCCCATTCTCTCAGAGGATATTTAAGGAGGAACTTAAAAACTACTTCCGGGATTACAAGGAGAGGTTCAATCTCGATGACGGAACTCGTGTGCGAAGTTATTACATAGGCTTCCGAACCGAGAAATTCGAGGATAAGGCACTTACCGAGCAAGACGAGCCTGAGCATAAACTGATCGAATTCTTAAAACAGAAATCGGTCTTCGATAGAGAATGCGCAGATTGCCCTGCTCAGTATGCTTCGGCTAAAGAGACACCAACTTCCAAATGGGATGAAGTTTCTACTAAGTTGAGCGACCTGTCCACATCCAGATTGCATTATGTGAAAGTCCCGGAGAACCACATTGTTATCGACTTTGATATTCAGGATAAGGACGGCAATAAGTCGTATGAACTGAATCTCAAAGAAGCGAGTAAATGGCCGCCGACCTATGCTGAACTCAGCAAAAGCGGTCAGGGCATCCACCTTCATTATATTTATGCCGGTGATGTAAGCAAGCTAAGCCGAGTGTATGACGATCATATTGAAGTGAAAGTCTTCACCGGTAAGAGCTCGCTGCGCAGAAAGCTGACAAAGTGTAATGACTTGCCTATCGCAACGATCAACTCGGGTTTACCACTGAAAGGAGAAAAGCAAGTGATAAATTTTGAAGGAGTGAAGAGCGAGAAAGGGCTTAGAACGCAAATCAAGCGAAATTTGAACAAAGAGTACCATCCGGCAACAAAGCCCAGTATCGACTTCATTTACAAAATTCTTGAGGATGCTTATGCAAGCGGACTCAATTATGACGTGACGGATATGCGGAATGCTGTTTTGGCATTTGCAGCGAGCAGCACACATCAGGCGGATTACTGTATTAAGTTAGTCAACAAGATGCAGTTTAAGTCCGCAGACCAGTCAGCAGGAGCAAAAAATGATGACGCCAAGCTCGTGTTTTACGATGTTGAGGTGTTTCCGAACCTGTTCTTGGTGAATTGGAAAATCGAGGGCGATGGTAAGCCGGTGGTTCGTATGATTAACCCTACCCCGACTGAGATTGAAGAGCTGATGCGATTCCGTCTGGTTGGTTTCAACTGTCGCAGATACGATAATCATATTCTCTACGCCCGGTTGATGGGGTATACGAATGAACAGCTTTATAATCTCTCGACAAAGATCATCAACGGCAGCGCAAATTGCTTCTTTGGCGAAGCCTATAATGTGTCGTATACGGATGTGTATGACTTTTCCAGTAAGAAGCAGTCCCTTAAGAAGTTCGAGATTGAACTGGGTATTCACCATCAGGAACTTGGTCTTCCCTGGGACAAGCCTGTACCGGAGGAGCTTTGGACAAAGGTCGCCGAGTATTGTGACAATGATGTCATTGCGACAGAAGCAACCTTTAATGCTCGTAAAGCAGACTTCACGGCTCGTCAGATTCTGGCAGATGTGGCGGGGATGTCCGTCAATGATACAACGAACTCGCTGACTACCAGAATTATATTTGGTAACAACCGCAAGCCTCAGGATCAGTTCAATTACCGTTTCATGGGTGACGAGAGTCAAATCTTCGACCCTAATGCGGATCTTCCGTTTACAATGAGGCTTGAAGACTATGACGAGTTCACACAGTTCGATAAAAACCATCGTCCCATCTTTCCTGGCTACACATTCGAGGGCGGTAAGTCCGTCTACAGAGGCGAAGAAGTTGGTGAGGGCGGCTATGTATATTCTGAACCCGGCATGTACAGCAACATTGCTCTGCTGGATATTGCATCCATGCATCCGAGCAGTATCGTAGCGGAAGAACTCTTCGGACCGGAATACACAAAGCGGTTCAACGAAATTCTTCAGGCTCGTATCGCAATCAAGCATAAGGATTTTGATAAAGCCAAGAAAATGCTGGGCGGTGCATTGGCTAAATACCTGACCGACGAAAATGCAGCGGCTGATTTGGCGCAGGCTCTGAAGATTGCAATTAACTCGGTATATGGTCTGACTTCAGCCGGGTTTGAAAATCCGTTCCGAGATAATCGTAACAAGGATAACATTGTTGCTAAACGAGGGGCCTTGTTTATGGTCAATCTCAAGCACGCTGTTCAGAGTCAGGGCTTTACTGTAGCGCACATCAAAACCGACTCCATCAAGATTCCGGACGCAACGCCTGAGATCATCAAGTTTGTGACTGAGTACGGCAAACTGTATGGGTACAACTTTGAGCACGAAGCAACCTATGATCGTATGTGTCTGGTGAACGATGCAGTTTATATTGCTCGATATGCTACGGTTGAGAAGTGCTGCGACCTGTATGGGAAAAAGTACATCGACTCCGCAAAAGATATTTGCAAAGAGAACAAGAAACATCCGTATGCATGGACGGCAACCGGCACTCAGTTCCAGATTCCTTATGTCTTCAAGACGCTTTTCAGCAAGGAGAATATCGAGTTCGAGGATATGTGCGAGACGAAGTCTGTGACTTCCTCGCTCTATCTTGACATGAACGAGGCTCTTCCGAATGTAAGTGCCCTCGAAGCGGAAAGAGATAAACTGTGGAAACAGATTACCGATTCTAAACGCATGACCGAGCCGATGCCCACTGAATGTGAGCGTGTCGAAGAACTAACGGACGAAATTGCCAAGGGTCACGACTACCACTTCATCGGAAAAGTCGGTCAGTTCTGTCCGATTAAGCCTGGCTGCGGAGGTGGTATCCTACTTCGTGAGACTGAAAACAAGAAGACAGGCGAAAAGGGTTATGCTGCTGCTACGGGTTCTAAGGGCTTCAGATGGCTTGAATCCGAGATGGTAAAGCAGCTGGACAAGCAGGGTGACATTGACCGTGGTTATTACAACAACATGGTAGATGAAGCAATCAAGTCTCTGTCTGTTTATGGTGACTTCGAACGCTTTGCAGCAGACGAACCGTATGTTTCGGATAACACACCCCCGTGGTTCGGAGCCGGCGAGCCTCATGAGGACGATACTACTCCGTTTGATGTGAGGTAACGCTTATGACTTTAATTCTGTTAATTGCTGTGCTCATTTATATTTTGTGCACGGCTGATTCTACCGAGTCCTGTATTCCCAATGAGGAGTGCAGGACTTGTCCATTTCCATGCGATAAACGCAAAAATTGAAAGGAGAAACTAATTATGGCTTACAAAGCAGTAGACAACATCATCATCGAGAATGCTCGAATTATCTTCCGCAACTTTAAGGGTGAGGAGTCCAAGTACAATCGTGCTGGCTCCCGCAATTTCTGCGTGGTCATTGAAGATTCCGATATGGCGCAGAAGCTTATTGAGGATGGCTGGAATGTTCGTGTTCTGGCTCCTCGTGATGAGGACGAGGCTCCTCGCCATTATATTCAGGTGGCAGTCAGCTTCGACAACATCCCCCCGAAGGTTATTATGATTACTCGTCGGGCTAAGACTCAGCTGGATGAGGAGTCTATCGGAACTCTGGACTTCGCAGAGATCCGCAATGTTGACCTGACGATCCGTCCCTACAACTGGGAAGTCAATGGTAAGACTGGCGTCAAGGCGTACCTTAAGACGATGTATGTCACCATTGAGGAAGATGAATTCGCTGAAAAGTATGCTGAAACCGAGGGACCTGAGGAGATGCCCTTCTAAAAGCGAATAGGTGCCAGCTTAGTACATGTCTGGTTAAATGTCCAGTAAGGTCTCGATTAGGAGTGCACGCCTATGACAGTAAGAGGAAACAGCCTTATTCCCTTTAATAACCGAAAGGAGGTCAAGCCATGCTGTGGCAGAAAAAGAAAAAGCGCAAAAAGGCTACTAAATCTAAAGCAGTTACTCAGACTGCTCCTCATCAGCCGGCGGAAGAGCTTCCGCAAACGGCTGAGCCTGAGGAAAAAGAAGAAACGCCAAAGCAAAAAAAGCCCGCTGGGAAAAAATGCAAAAAGGTTTTGTCTCCGGAAAAAGCTTTCTTAGATGCATTCGGACGGTTGACTAACCGGTATCGGGCTTGGGATGTTTGGCGTGACTTCATTACTATGTTCGCTTGTTCACTATCTAATCCTCTTGATAAGGAGCACCGGGATAAGCGAGAAGTGTTATATTTGGAGATCATCAAAAAGTACAACAAGCAGGAGCAAGAGTTGTTTCCTGAACTGGCTGCTCAGACGGTCTTGGCTTTGGAGGAAAATCCGGAGCAAGATTTTCTGGGCAGCATTTTTATGTCCTTAAATTTAGGCAATGAATCTAACGGTCAATTCTTCACACCGTATCATGTGTGCGAGCTGATGGCTGAAGTGACTATGGACAACACTGTACAAAAGGTTGAGCAGGACGGTTATATCTCAATCAATGACCCTTGCTGTGGTGCGGGGGCGACATTGATTGCGGCAATTCACGCCGCCAGAAAAAGACTGGAAAAAGCCAATCTTAATTATCAAAACCATGTGCTTATTGTAGCTCAGGACGTAGATTCAACAGTGGCATTGATGTGTTATATTCAGTTATCATTGCTCGGAGTTGCCGGAATGATAAAAATCGGAAACTCATTGACTGAACCGATTACCAATAAGGATTCAACAGAGAATTACTGGTTTACGCCGATGTACTTCTCGCCTATTTGGACTGCGAGACGATTCTTCGGGAGGTGCTGATGGCTGGCGTATCCCTGAGAGACTACCAATTAGATGCTGTCGAGAGAATGAAAAACGGCTGTATTCTCTGTGGTGGAGTTGGCAGTGGCAAATCCAGAACAGCTTTGGCTTACTACTACAAGCAAAATGGCGGTAAGCTCGGCACAAAGAATTATATTCGGATGCCAGATACGCCAAAAGACCTGTACATCATCACCACGGCGAGAAAAAGAGACACTTTAGAATGGGAGGGTGAGCTTTCGCCCTTCCTTCTCTCCGTTCATGCAGAAGTCAATACCTATAAAAATAAGGTCGTCGTTGATTCCTGGAACAACATCGGGAAGTATGCAACGGTTACGGACGCTTTCTTTATATTTGACGAGCAGCGTGTTGTCGGTTCAGGAGCATGGGTTAAGGCATTCCTGAAAATTGCTAAGTTTAACGAATGGATTCTACTATCTGCCACCCCAGGAGACACATGGGAGGATTATATTCCTGTCTTTGTTGCAAACGGCTTTTATAAAAACCGGACTGCCTTCAAGGAAGAACACATGGTCATGACTTGGGTAAACGGAAAGTATCCAAAAGTAGACAGATATTTGGGGGTAGGACGACTCATCCGACTTCGCAATCGCATTCTTGTGGATATGGATTTTAAGCGGGAAACCCGTTCGCATCATGAGGATGTTTATGTCAATTATGATGTTGCGAAGTATAAAGAGACAAGTCGTCTTCGCTGGAACCCATATAAAAACGAGCCGATTGTCAACGCCGGAGAACTCTGCTATGTATGGCGACGCATCGTAAATGAGGACGAGTCCAGGCAAATCGCTCTAACGGAGCTGTTTGAGAAACATCCTAAAATGATCGTCTTCTACAATTTCGACTACGAGCTTGATATTCTGAAAAATCTCTACTATGGAGAAAATGTTGAGATTGCAGAATGGAACGGTCACAAGCATCAACCGATTCCGACTTGCGACAGCTGGGTGTATCTGGTTCAGTATACTGCTGGAGCCGAAGGTTGGAACTGCATTAGCACAGACACCATTGTGTTCTACTCGCAGAATTACTCCTACAAAATTATTAAGCAGTCAGCTGGGCGAACCGATCGCTTAAATACTCCGTTCAAAGATTTATATTACTACCATTTGAAATCCCGTTCCGGCATTGATTTGGCTATCAGTCGAGCGTTAAGCGAGAAGCGAAATTTCAACGAAACCAAGTATGTCGGCAGCTATAAATCCAAAGCTGCCTGAGAAAGGAGAAAAGATGATAACAATTGATGTCGCGGAGTATTGCTCTGCTTGCATGGACTTCGATCCAGATGTTCAACGACCGCAAAAAGCATACGGAATGAGTGAAGAGATCGTTATATCCGACACGGTCATTCGATGCTCAAATCGAAATCGGTGCAAAAACATTGAGCGATACCTGAGAAAGAAGGTGACGGACGATGGCGTCGGCAAGACTGGCGAAGCAATGCCGTGAATGCCCTTTTGTCGAGACCTGTGAGCACAAGAAAATGGAAGCAGTGGGATATTTACCAGAGCCAATTATGGCAGATGTCAAAACCCCGGTTACCGCTGATATAGCAGCTCCCATTTTGAGAGAAACCGTAAGCCGTGTAGTAGACGGTAAAGTTGTAACAATGTATAAGGACGAGTTGGAGAAGATCCTTTATAAGGATTTATATTCTCACCTCGGACTTCAATTTGGAGGATAATATATGCCCAAATATGAAAAAGACACATTATATCGTCCCGAAACGAAAAAGAGTGGCAGCCTTGCTTATAAAATCGGGCAGGCTATCGCTGTTCTGATGTCTTTGTGTGCCAGTGCGATTATCGTAGCGGCGACGATCAAGCTTGTTATGTGGATTTTGTAAGGAGGTTTTACAGATGAATGACGAAAAGGAAGTCTATTTTGACCAGTATTGCAAATCTTGCAAGCACCGTGGTCTAAAAGAATCTAAAGACCCGTGTAACGACTGTCTCGCAGAACCCAGCAATACAAATTCCCACAAACCGATGAACAAGGAGAAAATCATGAACATTGATGAGCTGAGAAAAGCAATATCTTCCGAAGCAACCGAGGAGAATGAGAAACTTAAAGCGGAAAACCAAAGACTTCGTGATATGAAAGCAAAAACAATTCTTGATACCGAGAAAAAGGATGCAATTGATATTGCAACGGAGCTTTGTTATAGCGAAGAAGTTAAAAAGAAACTGACTCAGGCAAAATCCGTTTATGAAATCGGTCGCATCCTTAAACAGGCACGGCTCGATCAAGAATGATATCTGAAAGGAGAAAAATATGATCGCTATTGATACAATCGTCAGTATTAAATCCGGTGACGAGTACGGCGGTAAATACACAGGTAAACTCGGCATCGTTAAAAGATTTACGGATGATCGGGTTGGAGTGGAGTTCGCGGGTCTTAAAAACCACGCAAGTAAATACGGTCTCTTCTGGTTCAATAAAGAGAATGTTACGCCTTCACTCTTTGATACCCCGAAGCGAAATGATGGGATTATTCCAGCAGATCTTGCTAAGACTTTCCTTAACTTTACTTTTGGAGCGCCACGGGTATCACTCGGTGTAAAGCAGGTCATTTTCAGCGGCCCTAAAACAATCGTATTCTGGATTGACGGAACCAAGACTATCGTTTCTTGCGGTGAGGGCGATAGCAATGATCCCTATGCCGGTTTCTGTGCTGCTGTTACGAAGCGAGTCTTTGGCTCCACTTCTCAGGCAAAGAAGGTCTTGGAAAGGACAAGAAAGGAGACCGCCAAATGAGCACTATTTATTTAGGAGAACGCCAAAGTGGTAAAACCACCATGCTCATCGAAATGTCTGAAAAAACCGGAGCGACTATTGTCGTGGCCACCTATCCGATGGGCAAATACATTCAGATGACTGCGGCTCAGATGGGTAAGAAAATCCCCGTTCCTATCACAGTAACAAATTACATCCGGCTTCTTGCAAGCGGTGGTCTTGGAAGATCTGAGAAGTATCTTGTTGACGAGCTTCAAATGATGCTTCAGCAAATGAATATCGAGGCTGCTACGGTTGACTGCGACTGCATTGAAGTTCTTCGCGGTCTACAGAAAGAAGGTTTATAATGGCCGGGCTTAAAATGAATGTTGAGTTCCCAACGCGCCTTTGTGAAGTCAAAGGTGAGCTCGGATATTTTCATCTTTGGGAGCAGTGGAGTAATGTTGTTGACGCCAGTCTGCTTCGTGGTGGACACCCTGCTGGTCAGATTGGGCAGGTTTATGGCATTGTTGAATTCAAAGATGGTGTTCGCCGTGTTGACCCTGTTTCTATCAAGTTCTGCGATGAGGAGAACGCCGATCTCTGTGCGCTTGTAAAGCATGGCGAAGAACCGAGGAAAGGAGAAAATCATGAACATTGATGAGCTGAGAAAAGCAATATCTTCCGAAGCAACCGAGGAGAATGAGAAACTTAAAGCGGAAAACCAAAGACTTCGTGAGCAGTTTCATAACCTGAATAATGATTATGCTGCTGATATGAAATATCTAATAGCGGACTGTGAAGCACTTTCTAACCGGTGCTTCGCTTTAACAAAAGGAGTCACATGTGTATTCTGCGAGCTCAATAGTTTCAAATGTAAGCACGCAATGAACTTTGACCAGAAGGTAAAAGCTGCTAAGAACATGATGAAGGAGATTAACAATGCTGAAGATTGAAAATGTCGAGGTCGTCGGCTGGGAGGCCGCTATCCGAGGAATGCGGAATCCAAAGAACTCTTGGGTGAAGAGTGATAGCCATTGGGATTATGTGAATCAGGGACCGGAATATCTTACTGTCGCCAACTTTGATGATGCCGATTTTAATATTGGTCCAAACGATAAAAAGCTTATGAGCACCCTCCGCAACGCCGGCACCGATCACCGTAAGTTCATGCGGATGATTACGGTTTATCTTGACATCACCGCCCCACTGTATTGGTGGAAGGAGTTTGACACCTACAAGGTTGGTACGGTTGCCAATTCTTGCTCGACGATGCATAAGATCGCGGCAAAGGAGTTTGACGTAAACGACTTTAGCCATGAGCACATTGAAGAGCTTGACGGTGATGAATATAATATGTCCTATGATTGGCTTCTTCGGACTGTGGATATTCTGAATTACTATCGTAAGAAGTATAATACCGCTTCTGAGAAGCTAAAAAGGGATATTACAGATGCAGAAAGAAAGCATGTACTTGCTCAGCAAAAGCTTTTCTGGTGGCAGATGATCCAGCTCCTGCCGAGCTCTTACAATCAGAAACGGACGGTCATGCTGAACTATGAAGTCCTGGCGAACATCTACAAATCCCGTCGACATCACAAGCTCGATGAATGGTATACACTCTGCGACTGGATTGAGAGCTTGCCTTATTCGGAGTTGATTACTGGTAAGGAGGAAAAGGCGGATGTTTGATGTCGGAGTAAAAGAAACATTATGTACTCGCTGTGCTCATCGAGATGTTTGCGCACATAAGCAAGACTACCTTGATATTCTCAAAGCAGTCGAAAATGCGACTGTGACCAGAGATACACCCGATGGAAAAATCACATCAAAGAAAGTAATTCATTATGACTTTATCAGTGGGATCTCTGTTGGCTGCAAGTACCACCAAAATTGGACGGAAACCTATCGTTCCGGAGAAGCGATTCTTTGAAACTGCACGAAAAATACACCCCCTATTATGAAAGGAGGTAACGCACAATGAATTATTTTCTGGCAGTTAATGATCGGCAACTCGGCACTTGTTTGAGAATGCTGTTTGCTGAGAAACTTCAGCCTGCTGTCCAAACCGTGTTGAACGAAAAGGGCAAGATTGAGTTTCACATCAGCATTGCAGCAGATCAAGAAGTGTTCGAAGAACTGAACGAACGCTACAAGATCATGATTTCGTAAGTTACTCGATTTTGAAGGTAAAGGGGCCGTAACAAGCCCTTTTACTTTTGTTGTGTTTATGGTAAAATACTGTAAGGAGGTCATCAAATGAGAATTATTCGAGACATATTTTGGATATTGTTGATTATTACTGTGCCGGTAGCAATCTTTGATAAATTTTTTAGACCTTATTGCATGACCGTTATTGAAAGGATGTGTAACAAGGATGAAAGTTAAATCCAGAATGTCCTGTCCTGTTCGAAGGAAAGACGGTACATGGACTACTGTTATCAAAGAATTTGAGGAAGATATTCCAGATCTCGGGCGAGAAGAACTTATCTGCAACAAATGCGGACGCCCAGATTATCCGAAATGCAAGGAAACGGTTTGTGAAGCCTGGAAATACCACGAATCGAAAAAACAATAACTCATTTAAGAGCTGAGATTAAACCTTGGCTCTTATTTTTGTGTAAAGGAGAAAACTATGCTTGCCAGAGAAGCGACAAAAGCGGATATTCAGGCTGTTCGTGACCGTCTGCGGGAAGCAAAGGAACAGCGGCAGCTTGATATTCAAATAAACCAGGCTATTGCACTGGTAAATCGTAATCACAGGAGGAAAAAATATGACGCCGAACGACTATCAGCAGGCAGCTCTTCGCACAGCCCCAGGAGATTTACCGCCTGAGAGACTTCTGCTCAATGGCTTAATGGGTCTGAACGGAGAAGCCGGCGAAGCAATTGATATTTTGAAAAAGCATCTGTTTCAGGGGCACGAACTGGACACTGAACATATGGCTAAAGAGCTTGGAGATGTGGCTTGGTATCTCGCTGTAAGCGCAAATGCCATTGGATATGACCTTGAAACCATCATGCAGATGAATGTGGACAAACTGAAAGCCAGGTATCCGGATGGTTTCGACGCTGAACACAGTTTGCATCGCAATCAGGATGATATTTAAGGAGGGTTTTCTATGAATGAACAATTTGGAGAAAAGGTAAAAACTATTTTTGATAGTATTACCGTTCTTCAGGCAAAAGATAGTGACTTGAAACGAGATAATGCCAACATCAACGGCGATTCCCCTATGGGAGCTATGCTGCAATATGGTGCCAATACCGCCAAGGAGTACAATCTGGAGTATTTGATTAAACCTGCAATTGCAGAACTTCACCGCGATGGATGGATTCATATACACGATCTTGACTTCTATGCATGGACGACGACCTGCACGCAGATTGAGCTTCGCAAGCTCTTCAAAAATGGATTCAATACCGGTCACGGCCATCTGAGAGCACCAAAAAGCATCGGCTCGTATGCTGCTCTGGCTGCCATCGCCATTCAGTCTAACCAAAATGACCAGCATGGCGGACAGAGTGTCGTGGACTTCGATTACGCAATGGCCGATGGTGTCCGTTATACTTATCAGAAGTACCTGAAAGAGGGTTATACGATTTGCGAACGCCTCAACGATCTGAAAGATAAGGAATGGATTCTGGACTATGCTATGGAAAAGACCACTCGTGACACCTACCAGGCGATGGAGGGGCTGATTCACAATCTAAACACCATGCATTCCCGTGCAGGCGCTCAAGTCCCATTCAGCTCTATTAACTATGGTACAGATACATCCTGGGAAGGTCGCCTCGCTATCGAGCAGCTTCTCCTTGCTACAGAGGCAGGACTCGGAAACGGCGAAACTCCTATCTTCCCGATTCAGATTTTCCGAGTCAAGGAAGGTGTCAACTATAATCCGGACGACCCGAACTATGACCTGTTTGAATTGGCGATGAAGGTAAGTGCTAAGAGGCTTTTCCCCAACTTCGCTTTCATTGATGCTCCATTCAATCTCCAGTATTATAAGTCCGGTCATCCTGAGACGGAGGTGGCTTACATGGGTTGCCGTACTCGTGTAATGGGTAATGTTTATGACTCGTCTCGTGAGATCGCTCCCGGTAGAGGCAATCTAAGCTTCACTTCTATCAACCTGCCTCGACTTGGCATTGAATCCAAAGGCGACTATCTCACTTTCTTCAAACTACTGGATAAAATGCTCGACGCTACGATGCAGCAGCTTCTCGACCGGTATAAAATTCAGGCTTCGAGAGTAGTTCGCAACTTCCCATTCCTTATGGGAGAAGGCGTCTGGATGGATTCTGACGGGCTTTCTCCTGATGACACGGTTGGAGAGGTCTTGAAGCATGGAACGCTATCTATCGGTTTCTGCGGGCTTGCAGAGTGTCTTGTAGCGCTTAATGGCAAGCATCACGGTGAAGATGAGTTCTCCCAGGAGCTTGGCTTGCGTATTGTCGGCTATATTCGTGACTATTGCAACCGTAAGAGCACAGAACTCAGTATGAATGTAACCTGTCTTGCTACTCCCGCTGAGAGTTTAGCTGGGCGGCTGCTTCGATCTGACAGAGAAAGATACGGAATTGTCAAAGGTGTTACCGACCGTGAATACTACACCAACAGCTTCCATGTTCCGGTATATTACCATCTCCCTGCACTTAAGAAAATCGATATTGAAGCTCCGTATCATGCTCTTACTAATGCCGGTCATATTTCCTATGTAGAACTGGACGGTGATCCGACCAAAAACCTTGTAGCTTTCGAACGAATTGTAAGACACATGAAAGAAGCCGGCATCGGCTACGGAAGCATCAATCATCCTGTAGACCGAGATCCTGTCTGCGGTTATAACGGTATTATCAATGACACCTGTCCCTGCTGCGGACGAAGCGAGGCTGATGGAATTCCGTTCGAACGCATTCGTCGTATCACTGGATATTTGGTCGGAACTCTTGATAAGTGGAATGACGCTAAGCGTGCGGAGGAGCGAGATCGTGTCAAGCATGAAGTTGATTCGAATTTCGGGGATTGAGCCGGAGTCCATTGTCGATGGAGAAGGCATCCGATATGTGATATTTACACAGGGTTGTCCTCATCATTGCCCCGGCTGTCATAATCCTCAAACTCACCCGTTCGGTGGCGGAAAACTCGTGTCGATCGAAGATATACTCGATAATATTTCAAAAAGAAAAAATTGGATAGACGGCATCACCCTTTCCGGAGGTGAACCGTTCTGTCAGATTTACCAGTGTGCTCTGATCGCTGAAAAAGCTCATGAAATGGGGCTCAGCGTTTGGTGTTACACTGGTTATCTTTTTGAAGACTTGTACAGGCAAGGCATCGAGCTTCTGAAACATATCGATGTGCTTGTTGACGGCCCGTTCGTACAGGCTGAAAAATCGTTGGAGCTTGATTTCAGAGGAAGCCGTAACCAGCGAGTAATTGATATCCCGGAAAGCTTGAAAGAAGGCGTAGCAATCTTGAAACAAACTTAGAAGAAAGGAGTACCTGCATCATGGCGAACACTACTAATCCTCGACGAAATGCCGAAGGATATTCTGACCCGACCGCTTACGAAGCCCTCAAGAACATTGAGCGTGAAGAAGACGAAAGATTTCATAGGCTGCTGCATACACTGTTTTACTTGTGTGAGTTGGCTGACTTTGAGATCGAAGGTCGGATTATTCTGGTCGATAAACGGAACGGACGGGTTTGGAGATGAGAGAAATAAGTCCGTACATACTTGAAAATTGTGTAAATTTTAGCCCACTTTTGTTTGGCGGATTCGGGCGAAAGCCCACTTTTGAAAAAATTTTTGAGCGTGTACGGACAATTTTCTTGAAAAAAGCCCAGAAAAAGTGGGCAAAAGCCCGGTTTTGAAAACCAAAAGTGGGCAGAAAAATTCGGAGGCATTTTCTGAAAATGGCACTTTTTAGGCATTTTTTGCCCCAAAATGGCCGATTTGCGCCGATTTGAAATTTTTCTTGTGAAAAAAGCCCACTTTCCCACTTTTATTTCTTATTTAATTGCGATAAAAAGTTTTAATAAATATATAAATAGGGCGAGTAAAGTGGGCATTTGGCCAGAATCCAAAATACATAGCACAAGTCAATGGAAATGTCAAGACTTTTTACCGAAAGTTCTTCCTTTTTCTTTCAAGCTGTGCTATACTATAAGAGCCACACAATCTAATATGTTCAAGTCGTTTAGGGAAAACTGCTTTGGTAAAAAGTGTTTTCTCTCTTTACTCATTTCATTTGTCCCTTTGCGGCTTGATTGAGATTGTGTGGCAACAATGAGGGTTGACACTTTTTCGGTGCGTCTCTCGTTGTAGGGGCGCACTTTTTTAATGCCCTCGGAAAGGATGGGATAATGAGATGAGAAAGTTCTTGGCAGCGTGCATGGCGATTGTCATGATATTTATGATTGCAGGTTGTAGTTCAGAGGGGCATGAAGGCGAAGCTAAAACTCCGTCAGGTTCCAGTATTCAAAAAGGCAAGGATTATCAAAAAGTAGTTGACGAGTTTGAAAGTAGTGGCTTCACAAACATCAAACTTGAAAAACTTGACGACCTTGTTACTGGTTGGCTTACAAAAGACGGTGAGGTCGAATCTGTTTCCGTGGATGGCGATACTGGATACTCTGCTGATGCTTGGTATCCGGCTGATGTCGAGGTTATAATCACATATCACACATTCCCGGAAAAAGAAACTTCTGAAACAGACAGTGAATCCGTTTCAACCGAAGCGCCCGCTATTGATATTTTGACAGTAGATAATTCTCCGGAATTGGCAGCAATACTTTCTCTTAAAGCAGATATGGACCAATCGTATGCCGATTTTGCAGAGGCTCATAAGAACCAGGTTATTGAGTTTAATGGCTGCATTACATATCTTACAAACCACGATAACTACGACACTCGATATGATTTGCTAATCAGTGCAGGAGACTATGTGGATGAAAATACTGAAAACCCTGGTCCAACTTTTAAGTTTAAGGATGTTGGGGTATATGATTTAGGAGACGGGCTTACGCTTGCTGATTATATCAAAGTCGGCAGCAATGTAAAAATACAGGCTAAAGTGCGGAGCTACAATTCTGATACAGGTCTCTTTGAACTTGATCCAGTAAGTGTAGAAGCTCGATAACAAACAACTTTATATTTGACCGAGATGCTTAAACGGTGTCTCGGTCTTTTTTTTTATGTCTTTTTCCGCCGCGCGAAAAATACATTCCCTTTTATGAAGAGAGGAGTAAAAAAGCGATTTTTAAGAA
>OGOH01001355.1_pt1 | contig 17412 bp, 17 predicted proteins | sample 1552571 | NCBI WGS metagenome assembly OGOH01 (sample SAMEA2580170, study PRJEB22360) | human gut metagenome | biome: human gut; feature: human-associated habitat; material: faeces | place: Denmark | collected 2008/2010
CGGCCCCTCCCGGGTCTGGGGGCGGGTCCCGGCGGCCCAGCCGCTGCCGTGGCACTCGGTACACTCCTGCTGACGGGTGATGGTGATGTTCTTCTTGCAGCCGTGCACGGCCTCGTCAAAGCTCAGGGTGATGCGCACGCGGATATCCTGACCCTTGCGCGGTGCGTTGGGGTTCGCCTGACGGGACGAACCGCCAAAGCCGCCGAAGCCGCCGCCAAAGAAGCTGCCGAAGATATCGCCCAGGTCTCCGAAGTCAAAACTGCCGTCGAACCCGCCGCCGGCGCCGAAGTTCGGGTCTACGCCCGCAAAGCCGAACTGGTCATAGCGCGCCTTCTTGTCTTTATCAGAAAGCACCTCATACGCTTCGTTGACTTCCTTAAACTTCGCTTCCGCATTTTTATCTCCGGGATTCAAGTCCGGGTGGTATTGCTTTGCAAGCTTGCGGTACGCCTTTTTAATCACATCGTCTGTTGCGCTCTTATCGACCCCAAGCACTTCATAATAATCTCTTTTGTTGTCCGCCATCCGCTGTCATCTCCTCGCAAACTCCAAAAGGCAAGGGACGCCTTTCGGCTCCCCTTGCGCTTTTGAACGTGTCATTTATAAAACTTAATCGACGTCCTTGTAGTCTGCGTCGTAAACGTCACCGTTCGGGTTCTGGCCGCCCTGCTGCGGGTTTGCGCCCGGGGCTGCCTGCTCGCCCTGCTGCGGTGCACTTGCCTTATACAGCTTCTCACTAACCGCGTAAATCGCCTTCTGCAGCTCATCCATGCCGGACTTGATCTCCTCGACCGTGCCGTTCTGCATGGTGGTCTTCAGAGCTGCAACCTTGTTGTTCACTTCGGTCTTGTCCGCCTCTTCCAGCTTGTCGCCGCTCTCGTTTACGAGCTTCTCCGCCTGGTAGCAGAGGTTCTCTGCGTTGTTCTTCGTCTCAACCTCTTCACGGCGCTTCTTGTCTTCCTCTGCAAACTGCTCAGCCGCCTTAACAGCCTTATCGATGTCTTCCTTGCTCATGTTGGAGGAAGAAGAAATCGTGATGTGCTGTTCCTTACCGGTACCGAGATCCTTAGCGGAAACATTTACGATGCCGTTTGCGTCGATGTCAAATGTAACTTCAATCTGGGGGATGCCGCGCGGAGCCGGAGCGATGCCGTCGAGCTTAAAGAGACCCAGCTGCTTGTTATCGCGTGCAAATTCACGCTCGCCCTGCAGAACGTTGACCTCAACCTGCGTCTGACCATCAGCCGCCGTGGAGAAAATCTGGCTCTTCTTGGTCGGGATAGTGGTGTTTCTGTCGATGATCTTCGTCATCACACCGCCCATGGTCTCAACACCGAGAGAAAGCGGAGTAACGTCAAGCAACAGCAAGCCCTGAACTTCGCCGCCGAGAACGCCTGCCTGAAGTGCGGCGCCGATTGCAACGCATTCGTCCGGGTTGATGCCCTTGAACGGCTCTTTGCCGATAAGCTTCTTAACTGCTTCCTGAACAGCCGGAATTCTGGAGGAACCGCCGACCATGAGAACCTTGTTGATCTCACCGATGGAGAGGCCGGAGTCGCTCAGTGCTTGACGAACCGGGCCCATGGTCTTCTCAACGAGGTCTGCGGTGAGCTCGTTGAACTTTGCTCTGGAGAGCGTGAGGTCAAGGTGCTTCGGGCCGGTCGCATCCGCCGTGATGAACGGCAGGTTGATGGAAGCGCTCGTCATGCCGGAAAGCTCGATTTTTGCCTTCTCTGCCGCTTCCTTAATACGCTGCATAGCCATCTTATCGCCGGAAAGGTCGATGCCGTCGGAAACCTTGAAGCTGTTGATGATCCAATCCATGACGCGCTTATCAAAGTCGTCGCCGCCAAGGCGGTTATTGCCGGCCGTAGCCAGAACCTCCTGTACGCCGTCGCCCATCTCAATGATGGAAACATCGAACGTACCGCCGCCGAGGTCATAAACCATGATCTTCTGGTCGTCTTCCTTATCGATACCGTAGGACAGTGCTGCTGCCGTCGGCTCGTTGATGATACGCTTTACATCGAGGCCCGCGATCTTGCCTGCGTCCTTCGTTGCCTGACGCTGTGCGTCCGTGAAGTACGCCGGAACGGTGATAACTGCGCTCGTAACGCTCTCGCCGAGGTAAGCTTCCGCGTCGCCCTTCAGCTTCTGGAGGATCATTGCGGAGATTTCCTGCGGGGTGTAGCTCTTACCGTCGATCGTCACCTTGTGGTCTGTGCCCATCTCTCTCTTAATAGAGGAGATCGTGCGGTCCGGGTTCGTAATCGCCTGACGCTTTGCGACCTGACCGACCATGCGCTCGCCTGTCTTGGAGAATGCCACGACGGACGGGGTGGTTCTTGCGCCTTCTGCGTTTGCGATAACGACCGGCTCGCCGCCTTCAATAACCGCTACGCAAGAGTTTGTTGTACCAAGGTCAATACCAATTGTCTTTGCCATATCAATTACCTTCCTTTAACTCAAATGAGTGTGTGAATTCTGAATTACTATATAAATGGATATTTGCTGATTTAGTTTGCTACCTGTACCATGGCGTGTCTTACGACCTTATCGCCCAGCATGTAGCCCTTCTGGAACACTGCCGAAATGACGTTTTCGCCAAGCTCATCGCTTTCAATGTGCGCCACCGCGTTGTGCAGCGCCGGGTCAAACGGCTCGCCAACCTGACCGACTTCTCGGATGCCAAGCTTTTCAAAGCTCGCCTTAAATTGGTTTGCAATCATCTCAACGCCTTTTTTCATATCCTCTGCGGAGACATTTTCCTGTGCCAGTGCACGGTCGATATTATCGGCCACCGGCAAAATCGCGTTGATTGTATCGGAAACGGCGTTATTGTAAACGGCGTTCTTTTCGTTTGCGGAACGCTTGCGGAAGTTATCGTACTCGGCAAGCACGCGCAGGTGCTGCTGCTTGTGGCTGTCGAACTCCGCCTGCAAGCGGTCGTAATCCTCTTTCGGAATCTTCTCGCTCTTCTTTTTCTTTTTCTCCTTTTCCGCAGCCTTTGCAGATTCCTCTGCCGGCTCGGTATTCGCTTCCTGCTCGGGTTCCTGAACAGGCTTCTTTTCCTCTGCCATCTGGCAACGCTCCTTTCTCTATTCTTCCCGCATGATGCGCGTAAGCATTTCGCCTACACGATCTGCGACATATGCTGTTTGTGCCGCGACGTGTGCGTACTGCATCCGCATCGGGCCGATCACGGCGACCGCGCCGGCATCTCTGCCGTTCACGCTGTACCGTGCGCAAATGACCGACGATTCCGCCAAGGCGTTCTGCCCGGTCTCTGTGCCGATCTTGATCTGCGTGCGGTTCTGCTTGCCTGCAAGAAGTTCTGTCAAAAGCTCCCGTCTTTCCAGAATATCCATCACCCGGCGTGCACCGCCAAGCTTGTATTCCGGGTAGAACAGCAGGTTCATCTGACCGCTTACGGAAATTTCCGTCTGCATCGTTTCAAGCGCCACTTCCAAAAGCGCCGCCAGCGCCGGCGACATCAAAATTGCCATATTCCCCAGCGAAATCGCAAGGTTTTGCACAAACGCCCGGTTGATCTCCGCCACGTCGCGCCCTGTCACGCGCTCGTTGAGCACGCGGAAGAAAATGCGCATAATCTCGTTTGAAAGATCAAAGTCGCAGTGAAACACCTTGTTTTTCATGGTACCTGCGCTGCTCATCATAATGAGCATTGCGGTGCGGCGGCTCGTCTGCACGAACTGCACCGCCTTGATCTTTGCATCCGCGCCGCTCGGCGTGGTGCTCAACGCAAGGTACCGTGTAGAGGCCGCCAGCGTTTTCGCCGCGCCACGCAATAATCGTTCCGGGTCAAACGCGCTTTTTGCAAGCATCGCGTCTATCGTAAGCTTTTCGGCTTCCGTTAACGTTTCCGGCTGCATCAGCGCATCTACGAACTCGCGGTAGCCCTCCTGTGAAGGCACACGCCCCGCGGAGGTGTGCGGCTGTTCCAAAAGCCCCAGCTCCGTAAGCTCTGCCATCTCGTTGCGCACCGTTGCGGAAGAAACACCTGCTTTTTCCGCAATGGACTTGGAGCCCACCGGCTCGCCCGTGCGAATGTATCCGTCTACGATCGAGGCAAGTATATTTTGTTTGCGTTTTGTCAGTTCCATACTTGCACCTCTCAGGTTTTAGCACTCTATGTTCTCGAGTGCTAACCCTTGTCTATACTATACTGCAAAGGTCAGGAAATGTCAACACCAAAATTTGTAAATACTTTGTGAATGTGCGAATTTTTCCCGGTCGGCATCCGTTTTGAAGCTTCTTTTAGCATTTCCGGCTCCACAGTGCCAAATTCCTGTTTATATATAAAGATACCGAAAAAAAGCGTCTTCGCCATAATTTCACTTTTTGTAATAGAATTTCAGGATTTTTTGTGCAAATTATTGACATTTTATAAAAATTGTATTAAACTGATAGCCCGTGTTTCAGTTTCTGTGTTCGCTTTAGCCCGAAAGTCCGTACCGTTAACGGAAAAGAGGAGTATACCATGATTCAGGCAGAACATTTACAAAAGACCTTCCGCGTGCGAAAACGAAACGCAGGCTTTAAAAACGCCGCAAAAGCATTTTTCAGCCGCGAGTACGAAGAAATTCACGCTCTAAACGACGTTTCGTTCCGTATTGAAGACGGCGAGGCCGTGGGCTATATTGGCCCGAACGGCGCCGGAAAAAGCAGCACCATCAAAATTCTCTCCGGCATTTTAACGCCGGACAGCGGCACCTGCGTCATCGACGGGCGCGTGCCGTGGAAAGACCGCCGCGCGCATGTTTCGCAGATCGGCGTTGTGTTCGGGCAGCGCAGTCAATTATGGTGGGATGTGCCCGTCATTGATTCATTCGAGCTTATCCGCGACATTTACGCCGTGACCGAAGATGTTTACAAGCGAAATTTACGGGATTTGACCGACCTTCTGAATTTATCGGAGATCTTAAAGACCCCGGCGCGCAGCCTGTCGCTCGGGCAGCGTATGCGGTGTGAGATCGCCGCCTCCCTGCTGCACGACCCGCGCATCTTGTTTTTGGATGAACCCACCATCGGGCTCGACGCGGTATCGAAGATCGCCGTTCGCGAATTCGTGCTTGATATGAACAAACGCCGCGGCACCACGGTCATTTTAACGACGCACGACATGCAGGACGTGGAAGCCTTGGCGCAGCGTGTCCTGCTCATCGGCAAAGGGCGCATTTTATTAGACGGCACACTCGACGACATTCGGCGCGGCGGCAGCGGGCAGATTGACGAAACGCTCGCGGCGCTCTACAAACAGTTTGATATTTGAGGTGCGCCGTGAAACTTAAAAAATACATTTCGTTTTTCCGTCTGCGCTGTGTGACGGGCTTGCAGTACCGCGCAGCGGCATTGGCAGGCATCTCCACGCAATTTGCGTGGGGCTTTTTGATCATCTTCGCCTACCATGCGTTCTACCGCAGCAACCCCACCGCCTTCCCGATGACCTTACAGGCGACCGTCAACTACACATGGATACAGCAGGCGTTTTTAGCTATGTTCGCCTCGTGGGTCTTGGACGGCGACATTTTGGAGGAAATCACCTCCGGCAGCATCTCATATTCGCTGTGCCGCCCCGTCGACCTCTACGCCATGTGGTACACGAAATCTCTCTCCGGTCGTATTTCCAGAGTTGCCTTGCGTGCCGTGCCGATTTTAGTCGTTGCGGCGCTTCTGCCCGCAGGCTATAACTTGACCGCGCCGACAGATTTACCCACATTCTTTCTATTTTTACTCACCATGGTGCTGGGCGCATTGAACAGCACGGCGTTCACGCTGCTCATCTATGTCCTCACCATGTATACCCTTTCTTCCACCGGGTTGCGCTCCCTGCTGGTCACACTGGCAGATTTTCTCTGCGGCGGCGTAGTGCCGCTGCCGTTCTTCCCGCCCGCACTGCGCAGAATCTGCGAGCTGACCCCCTTCGCTGCCACAAGCAACGTGCCGTACCGCGTGTACAGCGGCGATATTGCCGGCACGAACGCCGCTTTCGCCGTAGGCTTACAAATCTTCTGGCTGCTCGTCCTGGTGCTTGGCGGTCACACCCTCATGAAAAATGCGCTGAAGCGGGTAGTGATTCAGGGAGGATAAGCGGAACGACAAGTCGTTCCGCTTCCCGGCAAATCGTTCGTGTTTTGCAGTATACAAAGAAAGGGGTCATCTATGAAACTATACTTTGAATTTCTGTCTATCCACATCAAGAAAGCGATGCAGTACAAGGCTTCGTTCTTGCTTTCCGCACTGGCGCAGCTATTTATACCGCTCACATGCTTTTGGGGCGTGCAGTTCATGTTCATGCGATTTAAGCAGGTGGACGGCTTCACGTACACCGAGGTTTCGCTCTGCTACGCCATCGTGCTGTTATCATTCTCGCTCGCGGAGCTGTTCTTCCGTGGGTTTGATACGTTTGACCGCATGATCGGGGACGGCGAGTTCGACCGCGTTCTGGTGCGCCCGCGCAACGAGGTTTTCCTCGTCCTGTGCAGCCGCATGGATTTAGAGCGCTTCGGCAAGGGCATTATGGCGATTTTCCTGCTGATCTGGGCGCTTCAAAACTGCCCAATTGATTGGTGCGCCGCGCGCGTTATGACGCTCATTTTCATGATTTTAGGCGGCATCGTGCTTTTTGCAGGCGTGTATTTGATCTTCGCCGGGCTATGCTTTTTCACATTAGAGGGACTCGAGTTCATCAATATTTTAACAGACGGTATGCGCGAGCACGGGCGCTACCCGCTTTCCATCTACGGCAAAGGCGTACTGACGTTCTGCACCTACATCGTCCCCTACGCGCTCGTGCAGTATTACCCGCTGATGTACCTCATTGGCCGCCACAACGATGCCCGCGCGATGCTTCTGCCCGTTATCGCTTGCGTATTTATTATCCCGTGCTATCTCTTCTGGAAATTCGGCGTGCGCCATTACCGCTCCACCGGGTCGTAACAATATTATGAAATGAGGTTTTCCCATGCCCTTTGATTTTAAGAAAGAATACAAAGAATTCTACATGCCGAAAAACAAGCCGGAGATCGTCACTGTGCCGCCTGCAAACTACATTGCAGTGCGCGGCACCGGCGACCCAAACGAGCCGGACGGCGCGTATCAGCAGGCCATCAGCGTTTTGTACGCGATCGCCTACACGCTTAAAATGAGCTACAAGACCGACCACCGCATCGAGGGCTTTTTCGAGTATGTCGTGCCGCCGCTTGAGGGCTTTTGGTGGCAGGAGAATACGGACAGCATCGATTATGCCGATAAATCTGCTTTCCACTGGGTCTCCGTCATCCGCCTGCCGGATTTCATCACGCCGGATGATTTCGCCTGGGCCGTGCAGACCGCCGAAAAGAAGAAAAAGCTTGATTGCAGCAAAGCGGAGTTTTTGACGATCGACGAGGGCCTTTGCGTGCAGATCATGCACCACGGCGCGTTTGACGATGAGCCCGCATCTGTGGCGCTGATGGACACGTTTCTCGCCGAAAACGGCTATATAAACGACTTTACCGCCGCGCGCCTGCACCACGAGATCTACCTCAGCGATGCCCGTAAGGTCGCGCCGGAAAAGTGGAAAACGGTCATTCGCCATCCCATCAAAAAAAGCGTAAAGGAGCACACCACATGAAAAAACTCATCACCCTGCGCGGCAACAGCGGCAGCGGCAAAACGACCATCGCAAGAGCTTTACAGGAAAAGTTCGGCAAAAACACCATGCTGCTGTCCCAAGATGTCATCCGCCGCGACATCTTAAAGACGAACGACGGCGCGGGCACCCGCGCAAACGACGTGCTCATCATGCTGCTTGAGTACGGCCACGCGCACAACGAGCTCGTCATTTTAGAAGGCATTTTGAACAGCCGATGGTACACCCCGCTTTTCGATGCCGCAAAAGCGCTCTACGGCGAAAACATCTGCGCGTACTATTTTGACCTCCCGTTTGAGGAGACGCTCCGCCGCCACCAAACGAAGGACAAGCGCACGGAGTTCGGCGAAGAGGAAATGCGCAAATGGTGGAACGAAAAGGACTACGCCCCCGCATTAAACGAGCAGACCCTCACGCCCGACATGATGCAGGACGAGATCATCGACCGCATCTGCGCCGATTTAGAGCGCCTCGATACATAAACCATACATATAAATTCGGAAAGAGCGAGGTTCTCCCCGCTCTTTTTTGTATATTGTGTTATATTCTGCCCGAATTTCTATCGATGCAAAAATAATTTTATAGCATTTTGTTCGTATCTATGATAAAATAGACACAGTGATAATTTTTGTAAAGCTTAGAGGGACACAATGGACAAAGAGGAGTGCATAATTTTCCTCCCCTTTACAAACCGACATCACGGATTTAACAGGGCGGCGCTACAATGTAAGACCGAAAGCACGCACCTGATTTTAAAAAGAAAGTAAGGTCTTCACATGAAATCAATTTTTCACGCACTCAACCGGCTCAAGGTCTTCCGCGGGCTGACGGAACAGGAATTCGCATGGGTGCTCTACGACGTGGGCAATTCCGCGTTCACCATGCTCTCCTGCTCGCTCATCCCTATCTGGTTCAAGAGCCTCGCCATCGGCACTGCGCCGGGGCAGATCAACTCGCATCAGGCAACGGCGTATTATTCCATCGCCGTGGCGGTCGTCACCGTTATCGTGGCGCTTTTAGGGCCGATCTTCGGCGTGCTCGCCGACCACAAAGATAAGAAAAAGGTGCTGTTCACCACCGCGGCAACGCTCGGCATTTTCGGCTGCATTTTAAACGGCTTCATCACCGGCTGGCTGCTGTTCCTCATCATTTTTGTGTTCACGAAGATTTGTTACAGCGCGTCGCTGACCATCTATGATTCCATGCTGAACGACATCACCAGCGAAGAACGTATGGACGAGGTTTCGTCCTACGGCTTTGCATGGGGATACATCGGCTCGTGCATCCCGTTTCTCATCGCGCTCATCGCCTATGTGCTTGGGCCCGATATGGTCGGCGTGCTGCCGGATATTCTCTCTAAAGGCATCGGCTTCACGGTGACTGCCGTGTGGTGGCTGCTCGTCACCATTCCTCTCATTCGCGGCTTTAAGCAGCGCAACTATGTGGAAACCGAGGGACACGACATCCGCAAGGCATTCGCGAAAATCTTCCACACCCTCAAAAACATCGCGACGCACGACAAAAAGGTGCTGTTCTTCCTCATCGCATTCTTCCTGTACATAGACGGCGTGGGCACCATCATCGATAACGCCATCAATATCGGCACAGACCTGAACCTCAACACGGTCGGTCAGGTCGTCTTCCTGCTCGCAACGCAGGTCGTTGCGTTCGGCGGCTCGCTCGTTTTCGCAAAGCTTTCGAAAAAATGCAACACCGTCACGCTCATTCTCGTTTGTATTGCGGGCTATTTCGGCATCGCGCTGTACGCGCTCATGCTCAGCAGTCTCCTGCACTTCGCGATTCTGGCGTTCTTCATCGGCTGCTTCCAAGGCTCCATCCAGTCGCTCTCGCGCTCGTATTACTCCAAGATCATCCCGGCGGAAAACTCCGGCGAATACTTCGGTATCTACGATATTTTCTCAAAAGGCGCGTCCTTCCTCGGCTCTGCGGTCATCGCGGCCGTAAAGCTTGCAGGCGGCACCATCAACGTGGCGGTGGCATGTCTCGCAGTGTTCTTTGCGCTCGGCTTCATCTTCCTGCGCATTGCCGATAAGCAAAAAGCCATTCGGTAAGGAAGCCCTATGCTTTACACCGTTCGCTCTTCACACCCGTGAAATATCGCTGTAAATTTTAATAGGACATGCAAAAAGGAACGGCGTACAAACCGTTCCTTTTTCCTTTACTCTTCATAAACCGGCTCAAAATCATCCGTTCCGTGCCCGCACAACGGACATGCGTAGTCCTCCGGCAGCGCGCTGCCCTCATACACATACCCGCAAATTTTGCACCGCCAGCCGACGATCTTCCGCTCTCGCTCGACCTTCTCCGACTTCGGCTTCAGCTTATTCTGGTAATCCGCATATGTCAGCGGAGCGCGGTCGCTGCACACCTCGGCTTCCGTCACCTCTGCAATGAACAGCGTATGCGTGCCGAGGTCAACACTGTGCGTTACCTTGCCGCTGAACCGCGCGCAGGTGCTCCAGTTCAGATACGGTACGCCACTTTCGTCTGTCGGCATCGGCAGGCTGTCCAGCTTATCGACGTCGCGACCGCTCTGCATACCGAAGTGCTTAATGGTCTCAAACGAGCAGCTGTCATCCAACGCGCTCAACGTAAACCGCCCGCTTTCCTTAATAAGCGCGCAGGTGTAATTCGTATTCAGCACGGAAACCGCCACACGCACAGGGCTCCCCGCGACCTGCACGCCGGTATTCACAATGCAGGCGTTCGCCTTTTCCTCCGCTTTTGCCGCCAACAAAAACACGCCGTATGTCAAATTATAAAACGCTTTGTTATTCATTTTGCTCCTCCCATTAAAATAATAATTATTATTATTTTCATAATAACGGATAGAAAGCAAAAAGTCAAGCGTTATTTTCGGTGTATGCAAAAAGGAACGGTGTACAAACCGTTCCTTTTTAGCTTTATATTCTATTTCTAAAGGCTGGCGAAAACTTTTAGCCACGCTTCCCGGCAGAACGGTGTTACTTCACGCTTTCCGAATCGCTCACATACGGTGCGGCATGTTCTCTTTCGAGCCTGCGGAACATTCGCACAAGCACGACAACGGCGATGGTGCCGAGGATCAGCTCTGCGACGAACTGCGCATACGCGAGGCCGTACAGCGGGAACAGCCAATTCAGCACAAACAACGCGGGAATCTCCAGCACGATCTTGCGCACAACAGCAAATATGAACGATTTCATGCCCATACCGCACGACTGGAACACGCCCAGCGCGAGGAAATCGATGCACAAGAACGGCAGCGCAAAGCAGAAGCCGCGCTGGAACGCCGCGCCGTACGCGACGATGCTCTCGTTCTTCATGAACATGGAGATAATCGGCTCCGCCGCAAACACGAACGTCAGCATCACGGCCAAAATAAAGCCAAGCGAAATTTTCGCCGTGAACATAAACGTCTTTTTCATGCGTTTGATATTGCCGCTCGTGTAGTTATAACTGATCAGCGGCATAATGCCCTGCGAAAAGCCCATCGCAATCTGGAACGGCACGATGTTGACGCGCTGCGCGATGCCCATAGCCGCCACCGGGTCAGAGCCATACGCGGACGTAAAGTTGTTAAGAATGGTCATGCCGGTCACATTCAAAAGGTTCTGGATGGAAGCCGGGATGCCCACGCCGCACACGCCCTTGACAATCTGTTTCGATGGGCGGAACATGGAGGGCTTGATGCACACGTATGTCTTGCCGCGCTTCACGAACAGCAGCACGAAGAAGTAGAGGCATGCAACCGTGTTGGAAAGGCAGGTCGCGCAGCCCGCGCCCGCTGCGCCGAGGTTCAGGCCCCACGGCAGAATGAAAATCGGGTCCAGCACAATGTTCAGCAGGCAGCCGCACATGGTGCCGATGCTCGCGTGCAGCGAAGAGCCCTCCGCGCGCACAAGGTACGCCAGCACGACGTTCAAAATGGACGGCGCGGAGCCGAGCAGCACAGTCCAGAACAAATAATCCGCCGTAGCCTGTATCGTTTCGGCATTCGCGCCGAGCATCACCAAGATCGGCGACTGCAATACGCCGTACAGCAAAGAAAACAGCAGGCTGCAAATCAAAGACGCGTAAAATCCGAACGCCGAGCTGCGGTACACGGTATCGTAGTCTTTACGTCCGAGTGCGCGGCTCATCATGCTGGAGCTGCCGATGCCGAACAGGTTGTTGACGGCATTGAACGCCAACAGAAGCGGTGCCGCCAGCGTAACAGCGGCGTTCTGCACCGGGTCGTTCATCATACCGACAAAGAACGTATCGGCAAGGCTGTAAATGACCATCACAAGCGAGCTGATGACCGACGGCACCGAAAGCGTTACGACCGCCTTCGGGATCGGCATCGATTCAAACAGCTCCGTTTTGGAATTATCCATTTCTCCCTATCCTTTCCGTTCTTATCACGCAAGGCTGTCCAAAAGCAGCTTGCAGCAGCCGTAAATGCCGGCGTCGTTGCCGAGCACGGCCAAGTTGAACCGAACGTCGGTGTTCGGGTAAAATACGTATTTCAAGAAGCCTTTCTTCACGCCTTCTACGAGCATCTCGCCCGCTTTCGAGACACCGCCGCCGATGACGACGACCTCGGGATCTGCCACCGTGCACACGGCAGAGATGGTGTAGCCGAACGCATCGTACACATTCTCTAAGATTGCGTTTGCCGCGCCGTCTCCGTTTTTGGCGGCATCGAACACGTCTTTCGTTGTGAGCTTCTCGACACTCCGCAAAGCGCTTTCTTCCTCATGTTCGGCAAGGTATTTTCGTGCCAGTCTCGCAATGCCCGAGGCCGAAACGTACTGCTGCACGCAGCCGCGGCGGCCGCACGCGCACGTCTCCGTCTCCGCGGGGTTGATCGTCATGTGGCCGAACTCACCCGCCGCGCCGTTTGCGCCTGCCACCATGTGTCCATCTGAAATGACCGCGCCGCCGACACCCGTGCCGAGCGTGATGAATACCACGTTCTCGCTGCCACGGCCGCCGCCTTTCCAGGCTTCACCCATCGCCGCAGCATTCGCGTCGTTCACGACCACAACCGGCAGTCCTACGGTCTCTTCCAGCGCCGTGCGCACATCAAATACGCCCCAGCCGAGGTTCACGCAGCGGTGCACCACACCGTCCGCCGTCACCGGCCCGGGGATGCCCGCGCCCACGCCCAAAATGCCGTCTGCGGGAATGTTGTGCTTTTCTCTGCACTTTTGAATTTCCGCCGCAATATCACGCAGCACCGCCGTGCCGTCGCCCTCAATCACGGTCGGAATCTCCCACTTTTCAAGCAAAGCGCCGTCTTCCTCAAATAAACCGAGCTTCACCGTCGTGCCGCCGATGTCAGCGCCGATGACATACTTTTTGTTTTCCATTTTATAACTCCTCTCCGCGCGCGGTCTCCCACGCGTTTAATACGCATCTATATAAATTCCCTTTCGGTCTAAACCGTAAATTGCTTATTAATATAGTATACCATATTTCGCCGCCGATTGCAAGGGAAACTATGGAAAACTCCGTCTTTTTGCAGCCGCCTTGCAAACAGGGGAATTTTGTGGTATTCTTTAACGTATAACCCAAACGGCCGCCTGCCGATGTACCGCCATTACGCGGCCGCTGTGACCAAATAGCCCGGGAACCCCCCGGCGGCGCAGCGTTCTTCCGAAAACGGACAGAGGCAGACGGCAACATAGTCAATATAGATTCTTTCTCGCGTATTCTGCGCAGCGCATGTTTGCGTAAAACCCAGGAGCGCCGGAGAACCTTTCGCGCTCCGTAAAAAGAAAGGATTGAACAAAAATGGAGGGAACTTCTTCCAAAAAAGAAAGCAAAGTCAAGGTGTATCTGCACCGCTACTTTATCGATGCCATGAGCGCCATGGCACAGGGGCTTTTTGCTTCCCTGCTCATCGGCACCATCATTTCCACGCTCGGCACACAGCTTAACATTCCGCTGCTCGATGAGATTGGCGGGTATGCAAAGTCCGCAGCCGGTCCCGCTATGGCGGTCGCCATCGGCTACGCGCTGCAGGCGCCCCCGCTCGTACTGTTCTCGCTCGTCGCAGTCGGCGGCGCGGCAAACACGCTCGGCGGCGCAGGCGGTCCTCTCGCGGTGCTCGTGCTCGCCATCATCGCGGCAGAGCTCGGTAAGCTCGTCAGCAAAAAGACGAAGGTAGACATCATCGTCACGCCGCTCGTCACCATTTTTTCAGGCTGCGGCCTCGCGTACTTATTCGCGCCGTACATCGGCACGGCGGCTTCCAGCGTGGGCAACCTTATCATGTGGGCAACCACCCAGCAGCCGTTCCTCATGGGCATTCTCGTTTCCGTCATCGTCGGCGTTGCATTGACGCTGCCGATTTCCAGCGCGGCCATCTGCGCGGCGCTCGGTTTAACGGGCCTTGCGGGCGGCGCGGCCGTTGCAGGCTGCTGTGCGCAGATGATCGGCTTTGCGGTCATCAGCTTCCGCGATAACGGCTGGGGCGGCTTCTTTGCGCAGGGCATCGGCACTTCCATGCTGCAGGTGCCGAATATCGTTAAAAAACCACTGATCTGGCTTCCGGTGATTCTGTCGAGCGCTGTGCTTGGCCCGGTTTCCACAATGTTGTTTCATATGACGAACAATGCGACAGGTTCAGGGATGGGATCTGCAGGCTTTGTTGGTCAGATCATGACCTGGCAGGTGATGGCACAGACGGAACATCCGGTTGTAGTATTGCTGAAGATTGTTGTGATACAGTTTATGCTGCCGGCAGTTCTTACAGTGGTATTTACACAGTTTATGAGAAAACATAATTTTATCAAGGACGGAGATATGAAACTGGATCTGTAAAAGGAGCGGTATGACATAGAGGAGACAATATGATTTTACTGATTATTATACCGGTTTATATATCTTTAAACCTTTATATCCTTCATCGGGTGCACAAGTGGTTGACAGCGTGTTCCGAACGTTTTCACTCCAGAAAGTTTGCAGTGCCATATATTGTAATTTATTCCCTGTTGGCACTCTCACTGTTATTTGCATTCCTTCTTCCTTCTTCAGAATTGCAGGTACTGGTAAAGCGTATCAGTAATTACTGGCTGGGGACTTTTGCATACATTCTGATATTTATTGCAGTTGCAGATATCCTGCGGCTGGTACTGAAGAAAATACCGGGGAAAATACATGATTTCTTTTTTAGTAAAGTTGGATATGTATTCGTAGGAATTCTTCTGACTGCATTGATTGGAGGAATCAGTGCTTATGGTATCGTGCATTCTAATATCGTAAAAGTCAAACCGTATGAAGTGACGATCCGGAAAAACTGTGGAGACAACAGGGATCTGAAAGTGGTACTGGTTGCGGATCTGCATCTTGGTTATAGTGTGGGAAACGGGCAGATGCAGCGGATGGTGAAAAAGATTAATGATCAGAATGCGGATCTGGTGGTATTTGCCGGGGATATTTTTGATAATGAATATGAAGCCGTGCAGAACCCGGACAGGATCGCAAAGACACTGGCGGGAATTAAGAGCAGATATGGTTCGTTTGGTGTGTTTGGCAATCATGATGTGACAGAGCGATTACTTGGTGGATTTTCTGTGGCGTCTCAGGCTAAAGAGATGCGTGATCCACGATTTGAAGAATTTGCAAAAAAAGCAAAGATCCGGATTCTGGATGACGAAGTGATGCTGATCGATGATGCTTTTTATCTGGTGGGAAGAAAAGATGCGCAAAAGCCGGGTGACGGAACTAAAAATCGCATAGAGCCGGAAGTGATTCTGAGTGGTCTGGATAAGGCTAAACCGATCATTGTTCTGGAACATCAGCCGAAACAACTGAAAGAACTTGAGACATCGGGTGCAGATATGCAGCTATGTGGACATACCCATGATGGCCAGATGTTCCCGGGAAATCTGACTGTCAAACTGATGTGGGAAAATGCCTGTGGTTATCTGAAAAAAGGGAACTTGCACAGTATCGTAACTTCCGGGGTTGGTGTCTGGGGACCGGCGATGCGTGTCGGTACCGACTGCGAGATCTGTCCGATCACGATTCATTTTCAGGGATGAGTTTCGAACCATGCCTGTATAAAAGTATGAATCAGGAAACGGTACAACAGAATGGAAGACAGAAGGAAGGAGTTAGTGAGAGATGACAGCTAAGAAAAAGAAAAAAGGTGGGGGAATCTTCTGGAAACTGCTGTTTCTGGTTGCACTGTGTGTATTCTGCTTCTCTATGTATCAGCTGGTAAATATCTATCTGGGGTATAAAAAAGGAGTGGATGAATATCATGCTGTGGCAGAAGCAACAACGGTGCAGAGCAGTGAACCGTTGGAAGTGGTGGAAGAGAAGAAAGATGAGGAAGGAAATCTGATCCCGGAGGAAGAACTTACCGTCAATCCGCCGGAAGTGGATTTTGACGCATTAAAAGCAATCAATGACGATGTAGTGGGATGGCTGGAGCTGGAGGCAATTCCATCTATCAGTTATCCAATTGCTCAGGGAGAAGATAATGAATATTATCTGCACCGGACAATTAAAAAGACTTATAATTTTGCGGGGTCTGTATTTATTGATTCTACCAATGCATCTGATTTTTCTGATTGCAATACCATCATTTATGGTCATAATATGAAAAATGGTTCAATGTTCGGAAAACTAAAACAGATGTACGAAAGTGAAAAATACAAAGACAGCAAATACCTGTGGATCTGTACGCCGAACGGAAAATACAGGTATGAGATTTTTTCCATGCAGTATGCAAAGGTGGGCAGTGATGTATATACATTGTTCAGTGCACATGATGAACAGTTTGAGGCTTATGTGAAGAAGATGGCAAAACAGTCGAAGGTGGATATGAAGGCACTGGGACTTGGAAAAGATGATTATGTGGTAACATTGTCTACCTGTACTTCCGATGAATCGGTGCGTTTTGTTGTACAGGCGCGCTGGGTCGGAACATATAAATAAAATCAGATATGCAGAAGTGAAAGAATGTGAATGGGTGGAAGAAACCTGTGAAATATGTGGATAAGGAGGATGTATCATGGGACAGGATGTGGAAAAATTACAGGAACTTATTGATCAACATGACCGGATCGTATTTTTTGGTGGGGCCGGAGTTTCTACAGAAAGTGGAATTCCGGATTTTCGGAGTGTGGACGGTCTGTATCATCAGAAATATGACTATCCGCCGGAAACCATTTTAAGTCATACGTTTTTTATGCGTCATCCTGAAGAATTTTACCGCTTTTACCGGGATAAGATGCTGGCACTGGATGCAAAGCCGAATGCGGCACATAAAAAACTGTCGGAACTGGAGGCGGCGGGAAAGCTTACCGGTGTGGTGACACAGAACATTGACGGACTTCATCAGGCAGCAGGAAGTAAACATGTGATGGAACTTCACGGATCGGTACACAGAAATTACTGTATGAAATGTCATAAATTTTTTGATGCATCGTACATGCTGCATTCTGCGGGTGTTCCAAAATGCGAGTGCGGCGGTGTGATCAAGCCGGATGTGGTTTTATATGAAGAAGGTAGTATCGGATGCCATCCGTACCATTGCAGAGGCAGAAGTGATGATCGTGGGCGGCACATCTCTCGCAGTATATCCGGCCGCCGGTCTGCTGGATTATTTCAGGGGAAGAGCACTGGTATTGATCAATAAAGGTGCCACACCACAGGATCGAAATGCAGATCTTCTGATCCAGAAACCAATTGGTCAGATTTTTTCACAGATTAAAGTAAAGGGGAAATAAAAATATGACATATCAGTATGAAGTGGG
>OGOH01001381.1_pt1 | contig 17191 bp, 9 predicted proteins | sample 1552571 | NCBI WGS metagenome assembly OGOH01 (sample SAMEA2580170, study PRJEB22360) | human gut metagenome | biome: human gut; feature: human-associated habitat; material: faeces | place: Denmark | collected 2008/2010
GGATAAACGCTGAAGGCATCTAAGCGTGAAGCCCCCCTCAAGATGAGATATCCCTACGTAAGTAGTAAGACCCCTTGAAGACGACGAGGTAGATAGGTCAGAGGTGGAAGTACAGTAATGTATGGAGCTGACTGATACTAATCGGTCGAGGGCATGACCAAGCAAGGTGATAGGTAGGATGAAAGAAATATTTCTTGTATGCAGTTTTGAAGGTATATGAAAGATAAGAAGCAATCAACGATATGTTGGTTGTTTTTTTATTGCGTATTTATTAAGAAGATTTACCAAGATTTAACATAAGTATAGTCTGTGAATGTGTTATCCTTATAAAAGAGTAAATGACAGATGGAAATCATAAGTAAATGGATTTCTGTAGGATTTCTACAAGTTTAAGCATGCAAAAGAGGATGCCGGTGATGGGTTTTATGCTGGAAATCAAAACATTTGATTTTATATAGATTGCAAGAGAATATCATCTGACAACAATTATTGTAACACACGATCCGGAAGAAGCACTTACCATTTCCAACAGAGTGCTGATCCTTGAAAAGGGTGGAATTGCCCAGTATGGAAGTCCGTCGGAGATCATCAATCATCCGGGAAGTGAGTTTGTAAAAAAATTTATTCTGAATCAGCTGGAAATAAAGAAGAACAATATTTATACATTATTTCATAAGGAAGATCAGGAAAAAAAGGAAAATCTGGCATAGTGGAGTAATAGAAGATGAAGACGAAGAAAGAAAAAGAGATAAAACTGATATTTGTATTGATTGCAATTCTTTTTGCGGCATTTCTGATTATTCCGGTTGTCAGACTTCTGGGAAAATCTGTGATTGGTGAATAGGGAGTTACGACAGCATTTTATAAATAAGTTTTTCAGACAAGAGGATTTCTTAAAGCATTAAAGAACAGTTTCCTGATTGCAGGAAGTAGTGCACTGGTAACGACAGTTCTGACTTTTTTGATCGCATATACCGTGCATTATACGAATGTGAACCGGTATCTGAAAAAATTGATCGAAATGGCTGCGATGCTGCTTCCGACGATCACATACGGATTTGCAGTGATCTTCATTGTGCCATTTGTAGAAGAGTGGCCGTATGAACTACATTTTACGATGAAAAATGTAGCAAACGTGCTGAAAGATACGGAACTTTCCAATGTATATGTGAATTCTCTTTATGTAGCATTTTTCACAGCAATGTTCGGAACGCTTCTGACATATGGAAGTGCGCTGGTCACAGCGAGAAGTCATGTGTCGGAAAAATTAAAAAAAGTGATCGAGGGAATTGCACTGATTACGAATACGATTCCCGGAATGGTACTTGGACTTGCGTTCCTGTTCTGTTTTTCGGGAAGCAGTCTGCAAAGTACATTCCTGATCCTTGTTCTCTGTAACATGATCCACTATTTTTCGACACCGCATCTGATGATGAAGGAATCACTGGCGAAGTTAAATGGTTCCTGGGAAACGACAGCGATGCTGATGGGAGATAACTGGATCAAGACGATCATCCGTGTTGTGACACCGAATGCTCTGTCAACGATCATCAGTGTATTCAGCTATTACTTTATCAATGCGATGGTAACGATCAGTGCGGTCATCTTCCTGGCAGGAGCAAGGACAATGGTCATTACGACGAAGATCAAGCAGCTTCAGTATTATAATAAATACAATGAAATCTTCGTATTATCACTCTTTTTGTTTTAAACAGATAAGATCGGCTCCACAGAAGCGATTCTGACATCATTTCTAAATTTGTCTCGATATTACATCAGATGATATTTGAGTCAATAGTATAAAAAAATCAACATAAAATCAAAAAAAATCACATTGACAATAAAAATGAATAAAAAAGTGTAAAAATTTCACAAATAATACTGCTGTAAAAAAATGCCAGATAATATATCATTTATCATAATTAAATTGTGCAAAATATATGGTTGAAGGAGGAAATTTAAATGAAAAAGAAATGTTTTGCAATGTTAATGGCGGTAGCAATTGTTGTAATGTCCATAGTTGGATGTGGCGGTTCAGATAATAAAAAAGCAGCAGAGCCAGACAAGAAGACAACACAAAGCAATGAAAAGAAAGAGGAGAAAGATTCCAAAAAAGAATCACAGGATGCAGGTGAAGTAGTGGAAAGCTCTGATGCGTTAAATGTTGCAGAAGATACATTCCAGATGGCTGATCTCGTGACAAAAGTCGGAGGAGCAGATGCGGATATGATTGCACTTCTGGGAGCAAAAGAGGCAGCAGCTTCTTATGATACAAAGTTATTTGGAGCAGATGTAAAGATTGTTGTAGAAAGCAAAGATGGAAATGTAGCAAGTGCGCAGCTTACATTCCCGTCTGTTGCAAAAGATTCTCTGGTTAATGCAATTTCAGAACAGCTTGGAGCGGATGGTACTGAGGAAGCCGATAAGACAAGCTGGAGTTACGAAGACAGAAACGTTGTGTTAACAGAAGGTGATCAGGGAAATGTTGTTACGATCAGCAAATAGTTAACGTATGATGAAGAAGGGATGCAGCTATGGGAAAATATGTAATGGAAAGACTGTTTAAAGTTTTTAATATTGCAGGAATGGCCTTTATCTTTGTGGGGGGGCATACCGGATATATATCCGGCAAAGATATGCTGTATCAACTACTTCTTTTTGTAATTGTATACTGCTTTATGGCTCGTACATATGAAGCTTTTGAAACACAGACAAAGAAAAGCATGGAATTGATATATTCGCAGGGGCTTGCATTGTTTCTGGCGGATGCAGTTACATATCTGACAGGATACGTTACAAAAACGAGTATAAATGATATCTGGATGATGCTTCTTAAGTTAGTGGCACAGACTGCATTTGCAGCTATATATACACTGGGAAGCAGCCAGATTATGTGCCATCTGTATGGAAAGAAAGAGGCAGCTGTTCTCTATGGAAACAGTGAAATGTTTGAGAAAATGAAAGACTTAAGACATATGTCAGACTGGATTCATGTAAAAATGTGGATCCGGGTTCTTGAGGTTACACCGCAGAATTTAGAACAGTTAAAAGATGTGGATCTTGTTATCCTGCAGGAAATTGACAGAGTACAGAAGGATCAGATTCTCCGGTATTGTGCTACAAATGGAATAGAAGTTTATCTGAAACCAGAAATGGAAGATGTACTGATGTGCAGCATGAAGTCGGTGTCTGTAAATGGTACTATGCTGCTGCAGATTGGAAATAAGAATGAAAGACCGGTGTATGAGCTGGTAAAAAGAATGATGGATATCTGTATATCGGTAGTGGGGCTGGTCCTGGCATCGCCGGTTATGCTTATAACAGCCGGATTGATTAAAGCACAGGACAGAGGAACTGTTTTATACAGTCAGAAGAGGCTGACAAAAGATGGAAAGATATTTGAAATTTACAAATTCCGCAGTATGAAGATGGATGCGGAAAAAGACGGAAAAGCAAGACTGGCAGAAAAATCAGATGACAGAATTACAACGGTTGGAAAATGGATCCGCATGACACGAATTGACGAACTTCCACAGTTTATCAATGTGTTAAGAGGTGATATGAGCATTGTGGGACCAAGACCGGAAAGACCGGAGCTGGCAGAAAAATACACAGAAGAAAATCCGGAATTTGCAATGCGTCTGAAGGTAAAGGCCGGAATTACAGGATTTGCACAGGTTTATGGAAGATATAATACACCGGCCATTGAGAAAGCACAGATGGACGCTTATTACATCAGAAAAGCATCGGTACTTATGGATCTGCGTCTGATTCTGGCAACAGTGAAAGTCCTTTTTATGAAAGAAAGTTCGGAAGGTGTCGTAACAGAAAGCAAGACGGAAAACAGAGCAGAAAACAAAGCGTATAAGATGATAAAGGAGAGAGAGACTGCATGAGATTCAGCGTTGTGGTTCCTTTATATAATAAAGAAAATTGTATCCGCATGACATTGGAAAGTGTAAAAAAACAAAGCTTTAAAGACTATGAGGTAATCGTGGTTGATGACGGATCGACGGATTGCTCGCTTGAAGAAGCCAGGAAGATAAAGAGTGAAAATATAACAATCATCCATCAGCAGAATCAGGGAGTATCCGTTGCAAGAAATACAGGAATCTTACATGCGCAAGGACAATATATCGCATTTCTGGATGCAGATGATGAATGGGAACCTGATTATCTGAAGACGATCGATCACCTTATAGAAAAATATCCGGAAAGTGATATGTATGTCACTGCGTACAGAGTAGATATGGGAAATGGGAAAAGCCATTATTCAGCGAGACTGACTCCGACAACTGGATGTCTTGAAAGTTATTGGCTTACCTATCAGTATGCTTATGATTTTGTCTGGACATCGGCGACCGTGATCCGGACATCGGCAGTCTTAAAAGCCGGATTATTCAGACCGGGAGAAAAGATCGGACAGGATCTTGATCTGTGGTCAAGAGTAGCCAGAAATAATCCGAAGGTTGCATATTCTTCCGAAGTCTGTGTGAATTATCACAGGATGGCAGAAGCGAATGCCAGAACAAGGGTAAAAGTAGCAAAAGCAGATGCGTTTATAAAGAATCTGGAAGAAGAGCTTGAAGATTCTGCACATAGTAAAGAAGAACTTGCAATGATTCAGCGCAAATACAATATGAAGATGACAGTATATATATATACCAGTATTCTTGCGGGAAATAAGGCAGAAGCCAGAGAAGCAATGAAGAGGTGGAAGGGGCAGTTGTCCCGGAAAGCAAAGATGGTACAGGCCGGGCTTAAGATTGCCAGGATTATGCCGGATTTTGTATTGCGGATGGTGTATGCGGCCAGACTGAAGGTTTTCTAAAAATGGAGTGATGGTGTGTGAGTAGGATAGGCTATTATGGGAAATGGTGTTACAGAGGAGCTGTAATGGCATGGAACTATGGAATGAGTAAGATATTCGGCATCCAGAGGACGAAAGAGATTCAGACAAGAATTCATTTCCATAAAAAAATTGATCTGAATTGTCCGAGGAAACTGAATGAGAAAATTCTGTGGACGGAATACAATACGGATGGAAAGATGAGAAGTCTGCTGACGGATAAATATGAAGTCCGTAAGTTTGTGGAACAAAAGGGATATAAAGATACATTGGTTCCTCTTCTGGGTGTGTATGACAAAGCAGAAGAAGTTCCATTTGACGGACTTCCGAAAAAATTCGTATTAAAAGCTACACATGGTTGTGATATGAATTACGTATGTGTGGATAAAAACAAATTAGATAAAAATGAACAGAGAAGATTAAAAAAAATGATGCATTTCTGGTTGAGTTTTCATATAGCTTATTTATCACTGGAAATGCATTATCGCGATATAAGGCGCCGGATCATCTGTGAAGAATATATAGAAGCAGAAGGCGGACTTCCGGATTATAAATTTCACTGTAGTAACGGGAAAGTCCGCTTTATTCTTGTGTGCAATCAAAAAGATGGAAAAAGATATAAGAATGTATTTGACAGGGACTGGAAGGAACTGGATGTTGTGGAAGGAACAGAGGTTGACAGAGAGTCCATAAAGCGGCCAGATGAGCTGGAAGAGATGATCAGTATGGCGGAAAAGCTGGGAGAGGGAATCCCGTTTGTACGAGTGGATCTATATCTGGCAGATGGAAAAATCTATTTCGGAGAGATGACATTTACACCGGCTACAGGTGTGTTATTTCATTTTAAAGATACTTTTTTGGAAGAAGAGGGAAAGTATTGTGTGATAGAGAAGGAAGCGTATGCCGGGATTCGAGAATCAGAGTTTCATGGGAGCAATCCCGGGTGAATATGAAACGAAAAAGAAAGGAGCAGAAGTAAAAAGAAGAAAAGCAAAAAGAAAGGAGCAGGAAAAAAGAGATGAAAAAATTACTAACAGGAGCATTGGCAGCGGTGTTATCGGTATCTTTGTGTACACCGTTGGTATATGCGAAAGACAATGTCGAGACGAAGACATTGAAAAAGAGTAACTCCGGCAACCCGATGCTTGGGTTTGATGAGAACGGGGACATTCTTTACGGCGGAGATCCGTCGGTTCTGGTTGACGGCGACACCGTATATTGCTACGTAGGACACGATACCTCAAGCAATGAGTCTTACTGGATGCCGGACTGGAGATGTTATTCTTCCAAAGACATGAAAAACTGGACATATGAAAGCAAGATCATGAACAGTTCGGATATCAAAGGAGGTAATAACCATGAGGCCTGGGCAGGACAGGTGGCAAAAGGTTCTGATGGAAAGTACTACTTCTATTATTGTACACAGTTTTCAGATGGAAAAGGAGTCGGAGTCGGTGTTTCGGACAGTCCGACAGGTCCGTTTAAAGATGTGAATCAGAAACCGCTGGTAAGTAACAGCCAGACCGCGAACAGCGTACATTCATGGGAAGACATCGACCCGACGGTATGGGTCGAAACCGATGAAAATGGTGTCGAACACAGATATCTTGGATGGGGAAATACAAGATTCTTCGTATGTGAATTGAATGAAGACATGATATCCATAAAGGATCAGGATGGTAATCCGGATAATCTTTCTGTCGGATACGGCAAAGGAAATGATATCGTAATCGGAAAGATTAACAATTTACAGGGACATACTTATACGGAAGCACCATGGTATTACCGTCAGAAGGATGAAAACGGCAATTATTATGGCAAGTACTATATGTTCTTTGCATGTGACTGGAGAGAGCAGATGGCATATGCTACGACCGATGACATCATGAGCAATGAATGGGAGTTCGGTGGAATCATTATGGAACCTTCTGCAACAGCCAACACAAACCACATGGCAGTATTTGATTTCAAGGGACAGACATATTTCGTATATCATGACGGAAGCCTTCCACACGGAAGCGGATACCGCAGAGTTGCATGTTGTGAGCCATTTACGATCAATGAAGACGGAACGATCGATCCAATCAAAAAGACCGCAACAGGACTTACCGGAACAGCATCACAGATTACAGATTCCGATGGCAATTACATTTCTCACAAATCATTCGTGAATACACTGCTGGACGCAGACTATCCGATCACAGGAAAAGCACTTCAGGTTGATTTTTATAAAGATGGAGAAGAAAGCAGCTGGGAGATCAATCCTGGTAAATCCAGCAAGAAAGACGAATATGTATCAATTGAGTCGAACAACAAACCGGGACTTTATATCACGGCACAGGATCCGAAGAACGGTGTGATCACACCGGTACTTTCACAGGATGTGAAAGGAACAACAGCCGAAGCCGAGAGCATGACATTCCGTACCTTAAAAGGATTTAACGGAAGCGGTGTTACATTTGAAAGTGTCAAATATCCTGGCTATTATCTGACAAGTAAAAACGGAGTCCTTTCCATGACACAGGATCCGTCTGACAAAGACGCAACATTCTTTGTATCTACAGATACAGAAATTAAATCAGGAAAAGCAAGAAAGACAAAACGTATGTACACAGTCGGAGAGGAACTGAAGACAAACGATATCCGTATTCAGTTATATCTTGAGACAGGCAAAACGGTTAAAATTACGGATTATACAACGAATGCAGATAAGATTGACATGACAACGACAGGTAAAAAGACACTGAAAGTGACATATGAATACAACGGCGAGAAGAAGACTGACAATATTCAGATCACAGTTGTTGATTCCGCATATAAAAAGAAATAAAAGGTCCTGATGGAAAGGAGAAATTGCTATGAAACGGAAAAAAGTAATGTCTGCAGCACTTGCAGGTGCACTCGTAATTACCATGATGGTTCCACCGCATCTGGCATTCGCTGCAAAGTCCGCAAGTCTGGACGGACTGGTAGGTGAGTGGACATTTGAGAATGAAACACTGGAGAATGATGTAGAAGGAGGAACCGCTGCATCTGCAATCGTAACAGGTCTTGGTAATTATTCCGGAACTGTTACCTACACAGAAGACAGAAACGGCGGAAAAGCTGTAAAACTCGGAGATTATGGACTGAAACTGAACCAGCAGGATCTGGGAGATAACTTCACAGTATCTATGTGGCTGAAACCGGATGGAAATATCAGCGATAACCAGAGCGTATTATTCCTCGGATACCATAATCCGGAAAAATGGCTGGCTATTGCAGGTGATGGAAATAACAACAGTACCACCAAGATCTGGGCAAATGGTAACGGATACAGCTGGACGAAATGGGCAAATAAAGACCTCAGTGCAGAGTGGCACTGTGTAACAATTACCGGCGACAAAGATAATGTTAAAGTATACGTAGACGGAGAGAAGACTGCAGAGAATAAGACGAGTGCACCACTGACCGGAAGCAACCAGGACATTTACGTCGGTGTTACAAACTGGGACGGAGAATTCACCGGATCTGCAGATGACATTAAAGTTTATAACAAGACTCTGACAGAAGGAGAAGTATATCAGTTATATGATGATTCTTCAGCAGAGAGCCTTCTTGAAAAAAACGGAATTGAAGCAACAAAATCTCTGAACATGGTTGTCGGAAGAGAAGAGAACATCGAAGTAACGATGCCGGCGGTAGTAAAAGAAGCAAATCCTTCTGTTGCATATGTGACCGATAATAAGGATATTGCAACCGTAGACGAGACTGGAAAGGTTACCGCAACCGGAGCCGGAACAACAAAGATCACAACAAAGGTTACGCTTGGCAGTACGACCAAAGAAGCTGTGACAGAAGTTACAGTAAAGAGCGGACTGGAAGAGAACCTGAAAGCAACATACTCTTTCGAAGACAATCTGACGAACAGTATTACAGATAAGGACGCAACAGCAGTTACAACAAAGCTGGCGGCTTATTCCAAAGATGTTGTATACGAAGAAGGTAAGAGCGGAAAGGCCGTAAGATTAGGAGACTACGGACTGAAACTGGATGAAGAGAATCTCGGAAAAGAATACACGGTATCTGCATGGGTAAAACCGGACGGAACACTGGCAGAGAACCAGAACGTACTGTTCCTCGGATATCACAATCCGGAAAAATGGCTGGCAGTATCCGGTAAAAAGACCGGAACGAACACATGCAAGATCTGGGAAAATGGAAATGGCTACAAGTGGTCTACATTCTGGTCCCCGGAGATTGATACAGAAGGATGGCACAATATCACACTGTCCGGAAAGAGCGGACAGGTAACTGCTTATGTAGATGGCATCAAACTCGGAACACATGATTCCAATGATCCGTTAGACGGAGAAAATCAGGGAATCTATCTTGGAGTTACCAACTGGGATGCAGAATTCGAAGGATTGGTCGATGAAGTCAATGTATACGACATTGCACTGACAGAAAAAGAAGTACAGGAACAGAACAAAGCAGATTATACCCAGATACTCCAGGAAAAACTGGAAAAAGCAGTTGCAGATGAGAACCTGCTTGGAAAGAACGACAGTCTGGATAATGTAAAATATGACCTGACACTTCCTACAGAAGATAACGGCATGACGATCACATGGACAAGTTCTGATGAGAGTGTGATCGGAACAGACGGAACCGTAACAAGCCCGGCAGAGTCCAAAGAAGTTACACTTATCGCAACAGCAAAATCAGGAGAACTGGAAGCATCCAAAGAGATCAAAGTAACAGTAAAAGCACTGGAACGTGCAGAACTGGATGCTTTGATCAAGTCCGCAGAGTCAATTGATACAACATATTGTACAACCGTATCGGCAGACCGCCTGAAAGAAGCGATTCAGGAAGCAAAAGATGCAGACAGCTTTGATAAAGTAGATACGGCATATACCAAACTGAACAAAGCCATTGCAGGTCTTGCCTATGTAGAAGAATATGTAGATCCATTCAGCGTAATCGATCCGGAAGCACCGGAGACCACGAAAGAAATGAAAGTCGGCGAAAGCGAAAAACTGTTCACAATTCCGGACAGTGTAAAGGACATGGTTGATGTTGAATATGTATCCAGCGACGACAGTGCAGCTACTTATGTAGATGGAACCGTAACTGCATTAAAAGAAGGAAAAGTAACCGTTACAGCAATCGTTACAGCAAAATATGACGGCTATGCCGTAGAATATTCGACAGCACTGGATGTTAGATCAGACAGTGCAAAGGAAGAACTTAAGGTCACTAAGAATCCGGAAAGCTATAAAGGTGTGGTGGGCGAAACAGCCGTATTAACTGTAGAAGCAGAAGGAAAAGACCTGAACTATCAGTGGGAATACTGCAATGCCAACTCTAATACCTGGAGAACTTCTACCATGACAGGCAGCCAGACAGCATCTATCAGCGTACCTGTAGCAAAGTGGCGTGACGGCCAGAAATACCGCTGCGTGATTACAGACGGATATGGCAACCAGGTAATTTCTGATACAGCAACAGTTACGATTGGTGCAGCAGTGACCGCACCGGTGATCGAGACACAGCCAGTCAGCGTAACTGCAGCAAAAGGTGATACTGTATTATTCAAAGTCACACTGAAAGCAGGTACCGGAGAAGATGCAACCTATCAGTGGGAATATTGTAATGCCAACTCTAATACCTGGAGAACTTCTTCCATGGGAGGAAATCAGACAAATAATCTGATTGTACCTGCAGCAACATGGCGTAACGGACAAAAATACCGCTGCGTGATAACAGGAACCGACGGAAGAATCGTAGTTTCAGATGTGGCAGTTATGACTGTAAAATAAACCGTCAACCGAAACAAACAGATGGAGAAATGCTATGAAAAGAAAATATGTAAAGAAAGCAGTCTCCTTCGGTCTGGCAGCTGTTACGGCCCTCGTACTTGCGGGGCCGGCAGCGGGCAGCCGGGCGATGGCAGCAGATACAAAACTTACAATCAAAGAAGCGCAGATCAATCAGCTCCTGACCGGTGATCTTACACTCCCGGACAGTATTGAAGGTGCACCGGATGCAAAGATCAGCTACAGTGTAGGAGATGCCAATCCTGCATATGTATCGGTAAAGGGAAATAAGTTAAAAGTAACACGCCCATATGCAGGAAAGGGCAATTATAAATTTACTCTGAACGCAACGGTCACGAATGGAAGTGACACGACAAAGCAGAGCTTTGATCTGACGATCGCAGAAGGAACTTCTGCAGATACCAAAGCCGGATATGTCTATGTGTGTTTTGGTAATGTAAAAGGTTCCGATGTACAGCAGCTTCATTTCTTCTTAAGTGAAGATGGACTGAACTGGACAGCATTGAATGGTTTTCACCCATTGTTTGAAGTGGGAACCGATTATGCGGACGATATTGAGACTGTGGGCACACACAACTACGCAGTGAAAGCCGGTACGGATATAAAGTCAACCACATCCGGAGATGCATCGGTATTATTCCCATTTGAAGGGAATGATCAGGGTGTGCGTGATCCTTACCTTATCAGAGGTGCAAGAAAAGAAGATTCCGGAAAGGTGTGGATTCTGGCAACAGATCTGAATACGATGGCATCCAAGTACGGCGGCAATTTGAGCAACAATTCCGTAGGAAACTGGGGAACGATGTCAAGTGCCGGAAGTACAAAGCTTTTCGTATATGAGACGGAAGACTGGGTGCACTGGGAAAGAAGATACATTGATGTAGGAAACGAGATTGATGCCGGGGCAGCATGGGCACCGGAAGCAGTCTATAATCCGGAAAAAGACAACTATCTTGTGTACTGGTCCTGTCGTGTGGGAACAGACGGATATGCAAGAAACAGATTATATTGCAACGAGACAAAAGATTTCAAGACCTTTGGACCGACGAAGATGTATGAGGAAGAAGCCTTCTATCAGAAATGGGGAAAGCTCGTATCGTCAAATGACGGATATGGCAATATTGATACATCCCAGTTATGGGTAGCGGACGAAGACGGAAATCCATATGGAACACTGTACCGTGTCGTAAAAGACGAATAACCACATTGAACTTATGAGTGCGGATACAGTATTAGATCCAGACGTTGATTATGACAATTCAGATCCGAACAGGATCACTTCATATACGATGAATGGGAAAAATTATTCCAGCCTTGGAGACCTGAACGGATTAAATGACTTCCAGAAAGCGGAGGTAGTATGGAACTGGTTCAAAGACGAAAGTACAGGTAACCATTTCAAGTACATTTCCCAGAAGAATATGGAAGCAAAAAAAGGAGCCTATGAAGGGGCGACAATGTTTAAGTTCAATGACCGTGACGAATGGTGCATCATGATCGACTATTATGGCAGCAGCAGTGTGCGGTATGAACCATATACAACAACTGATCTTTCGAAAGCGGACAGCGTAAAGAAACTGACAAGCGGATACGGAAGAACTGGCGGCGATGTAGGGATGATCCCTGTTACGGCAGAAGAATACAATACTCTGATCGATACCTACAACGCAGATCCGACAGTGGATAATTATCATAAGATTGAATATATCGATTGCGATAAGAGAGAGCTGGAAGACATCAAAAATGAGATCAAAGATCAGTTGGAAGATAACACACTGACAGACAGCCAGAAAGAGAGTCTGAATCAGGCACTGATCCGGGCAGACAGTCTTTCAAAAGTACCGACGGTGGATACAGATGCGGTAGAAGCGATCAATAAGAAAGTAGACTGTATCACTAACCCGGTGAAGATCACACTTTCAAAAGAGGCAGTAACACTAAAGGAAGGCTATTCCGAAACGGTGGAAGCGACTGTAACTCCAAAGGAAAAAGAGATGACCTGGAAGAGTGCGGATAAGACAGTGGCAACCGTAAAAGATGGAAAGATCACGGCCGTTGGAAAAGGATCTACGTTTGTATTTGCAAAGGTAGGAAAAGAAGGGCTGGCGAAGATTAAAGTCAGCGTAAAATAATAAGGAGGGAGCTTATGAAAAAGGGAAAGATAAGACGCTTATTATCGATTACTTTGCTTGGGACTATGCTTGCATCGAGTGTAGTCCAGGCGGCTCCTCTGTCGGATACGGCAGAGAATGAGAACCTCGAATATCTTGCATATTATCCGCTTACGGAAGATGTACAGGATCATTCGGGCAATGAGACGGCGCAGAATGCAGAACTGAAAGGAACGGGTGCAGCGTTCAAAGACGGAGCACTGTATCTTCCGGGAGGAGCAGCAAACAGCAGCGCCGGCTATGTGGAACTTCCACAGGGAATGTTCGACGGACAGAACACACTGACCATCTCCGTATGGTTAAAGAATGAGACCGGTGCCGGGGACTACGCAGCAATGTTTTTTGGAACAGGCAAGAACAGCAGCGGATATCCATCACAGTACTGGCTGCTGAATCCAAGTAAAGGTGGCAAGATGAAGAGTGTCATCACTAATTCGGTATCAGCAGGTAATCCATGGACAACGGAATACGGAATCACTCCGACGAATTCCTCTAATGGAATCAGCGGACCAACAACGGACAGCAGCTGGGCAATGTATACAACGGTAATCACAGAAGACAGCATTACCGGATATTACAACAACCAGAAGATTGGTACCGTGAAGACATCCAATAAGGTAGAAAATTTTGGAGAGAATCTTCTTGCATACATTGGAAAATCTTCTTATCCGGACAAATTCTATAAAGGCGGCGTAAAAGAGCTTGCGATTTATAAAAATGAACTGACCGAAGCACAGGTAAAAGAATTATATGCCGGGGAAGCACTTGAGATGGCAAAAGAGAACCTTACGATTGCCAATGACAGTGCGATCACGGATGACATCCAGCTGCCAACATCTGACGGCGGCGTAAAGATCAGCTGGTCTTCCAGCAATCCGGAGATCCTGAATGAAAAAGGTGAGATTACAAGAGGCGAAGATGTAGAAGGAACACAGGAAGTAACGCTGACAGCGACATTATCTGTGGACGACTACACGGTTACAAAGGACTTCACAGTTCTGGTAGCAGAAGCACAGACAGCCGATGTTCCGTATCTTGCTTACTATCCACTGGAAAAGGATACCAAAGATGCTTCCGGCAATGACAGAGATGCAGAATTAAAAGGACAGAACGGAATCTTCACAGACGGAAGTCTTTCACTTCCTGGCGGAGCATCCGGAAGTGACGCAGCCTATGTAGAACTTCCAAAGGGAATGTTCGATGGCAAAAATACTGTTACAATCTCTGCATGGCTTAAGAACCAGACAGGAAGCGGTAACTATGCAGCAATGTTCTTTGGAAATGACAAGAACAGCAATGGTTTCCCGACACAGTACTGGCTTTTAAATCCGGCAAACTTAAGCGGACAGATGAAGTCCGTTATTACAAACAGTGTGAATGAATCGGCACCGTACAATACAGAATATGGTATCTCTCCGACAAATTCCGCATATGGTATTGCAGGACCGAAGACGGGAAGTGACTGGGCAAAATACACAACTGTTATTACAGAAAACAGCATTACCGGATACTACAACGATCAGAAGATCGGTACAGTAGAAATTACGAACAAAGTAGAGAACTTCGGAACAGACCTTTTTGCATACATCGGAAAATCTTCTTATTCTGATATGTTCTATAAAGGAAGTGTCAAAGAAGTAAAGATCTACGATGGAGCACAGTCTTACAAACAGGTGAAAAGTGATTACTATAACGAAGTATTAAAAGCAGCAAAAGACGGACTTTCCATCGGTGATACCAGTGCAGTAAAAGAAGACCTTACACTGCCGGCAACACTGGAGAATGGTGTGAGCGTAAGCTGGGAGACCAGCAAAGCTTCTGTGATCACTGCAGAAGGAAAGGTAACACGTCCGGAAGAAGGAAAGACTTCTGAGACAATCACACTGACAGCAACTTTAAGCCTGAACGGTTATACAGTAACGAAAGAATTCGAAGTAACTGTTGTTCCATGGAATCTGGATGAAGACCTTGCAGAAGCTGCAGCACAGTTAAAGCTTGCGAAAGTCATTTCCGAAGATATAGAACTTCCGGAAGAAGGAAAATACGGAAGCACGATCACATGGAAATCATCTGATGACAGTGTTCTTTCCGATGCGGGAGCAATCGTTTCCAGACCGGAAAGCGGAAAAGGCAATCAGAAGGTAACATTAACAGCAACCTTAAGCCTGAATGGCAAATCAGTAGAAAAGCCATTCAAGATCGAAGTAATGGAAGAGTTCTACGGTTATATCATGAGTTATGTAACCGGTAATAACGACCTGACCGGAAGTCTGCATCTTGCATACAGCACGGACGGAGCAAACTTTACAGCACTGAACTCTAACACAGGAATCTTATTTGCAACCATTGATACCAATAACGGCAATAAGAACTTAACGACAGGAATCCGCTTTACAAGCCCATATCTGTTCAGAAAGGCAGACGGAAGCTTCGAATTCACAGCAACACAGAGCAACAGCAAAAAATCAATCTATATGTATGACTCAGAAGACCTTCTTACCTATACAGGAGAGAGAATGGTTGAGACGAATACAGATATCGGTAATCCGTTATCACCACAGGTCGTATATGATTCAAAAGCCGGCGCATACCGTGTGAACTGGACATGCAACGGAGTAAAATATTCGAACCTGACAGAAGATCTTACAACACTGGAAGCACCACAGGCATACGATTATACAGAAAAAACAACCGAAGGAATCCAGACAATTCCAGAGGGTGCTGTAACCGGTAATGTGATCGGTGTTACAAAAGCAGAATATGATAAGATCATTAACAAATTCACAAAAGTAACCAATACAGGAATCAGCGAAGTCAAAGATGTAACTGTAAAGAGCGGGGAAGACGTAGAACTTCCAGAATCTGTTACAGCATATTACAGTGACGGTTCTACTGCCAATATGGGAGTTACATGGAATACAGACGGCATTGATTTCAGTAAAGCAGGTACTTATACCGTAAATGGTACAGTTAATCAGACCGAGTATACAAATCCTCTGATCGAGCAGAGAGCCGATCCGCAGATCAAGTATGACGAAGATACAAAAGCTTATTATTTCACAGCTTCTTATCCGGCATTCTACAATGCGGACAACGGTTATGACAGAATTATCCTGCGTAAGGCAGATACGATCCAGGGACTTTCAGACGCAGAAGGCGGACTGGAAAAAGAGATTACAATCTGGAAAGCACCATCTACAGGCAAGATGGCAAGACACGTCTGGGCACCGGAAATTCATAAGATCAAAGGAAAATGGTATGTATTCTTTGCAGCCGGCGATTCCGGCAACATCTGGAATATCAGACCATATGTCCTGGTATGCCAGGGAGATGATCCATACGATGCATCTTCATGGGTACAGGCAGACGGAACTGCAGAGATTCACGCAGCTACAAGCGAAGAATCCGCATACTTCAAACACATGTCACTGGATATGACATACTTTGAGCATAATGGAAAACATTATGTGATCTGGGCAGACATTATCGGACAGTCTGCACTTTACATGCAGGAGATCAACCCGGACAAACCTTGGGAAGGCAAGGGAAAAGTTATCATGCTTACAACTCCGGAATACGGATGGGAACGTAATGTAGAGCGTGTAAATGAAGGACCTACGATCCTGAAACATGATGGAAAGATTTTTATTGCATTCTCAGCAGCCGGAACAGGTCCGGAATATTGTATCGGACTTCTGACCGCAGATGAAAACGCAGATCTGATGGATCCGGATTCATGGACAAAGACCGCTTATCCGGTTCTTACATCCGCAGATGTACCGGGAGAATACGGACCGGGGCACAATTCATTTACCGTAGATGAGAATGGAAATGCAGTATTCGTATACCATGCACGTTCGGAAGAGTGTTACAAGAATCAGTGCCAGTGGTCAAGCGCAAGCTCTCTGTATGACCCATGCCGTCATGCAAGAGTAAAACGTGTACACTGGGCAGCAGACGGAACACCGATTCTGAACATGAGCTACGAAGAAGAGTTAAATGACGCTTACAAGAATGTAACGGTTCAGGTAACTGTTGAAGATAACAGTGGCGAAGGAAAAGAACTTGCAATTACAGAAAATCCGAAGAACTATGTAGGAAAAATCGGAGAGACAGCAGAATTTACAGTAAAAGCAACCGGAGAAGGTCTGACCTATAAATGGGAATACAGCAATGCTAATTCCAGCAAGTGGTATGCATCTTCTATGGAAGGAAGCAAGACAGATACCGTAAAAGTACCGGTACAGAAATACAGAGACGGACAGAAATACCGTTGTATCGTAACCGATAAAAACGGAAAGACAGTTACATCTGCCGTTGTGGCAGTAAAAGTGGCAGAGCTTCCGGCC
>OGOH01001384.1_pt1 | contig 17143 bp, 10 predicted proteins | sample 1552571 | NCBI WGS metagenome assembly OGOH01 (sample SAMEA2580170, study PRJEB22360) | human gut metagenome | biome: human gut; feature: human-associated habitat; material: faeces | place: Denmark | collected 2008/2010
CCGGATTGCGTAGCCGATGACGGAGTCCTTCTCCTTTTTCTATATATCCTTCATCGAATATATTACGGCCGAAATTCTTGACTTCGTCCGATACGTTCCAACGTTTGTCGTCTGCAATCCGCTCATTGATATAATCCAGTAGCCATGCGAGGACAGGAGAGGTAGGGCCTAATTTCTCAATCATACTGTCTACCGCTTCACTAAGCACTTCCGTATTGTTCAGTTCGATATTCAGGTTAGGGCTTAATTCCAGTTCGCGAGCCAGATTGCGCATAACAGACTGGAAAAAAGAATCTATTGTTTCTACCCGAAACCGACTGTAGTCATGTAACATATAACCAAGGGCAATGCTTGCTGCTTCCCGTATTTCCTGCTCTGTTTTTCCCGTTTCTTCTTTGATACGGTTGAGATAGGCTTCGGATCCTTTGTCTCCTGTCTGAATACCGTACAGCTGACTAAGAATACGTTCTTTCATTTCTGCTGTCGCCTTATTAGTGAAGGTTACGGCAAGAATCTGACGATAGGCTCGCGGGTTTAGAATTAATAGTTTGATATATTCCACTGCCAGGGTAAATGTCTTACCCGAACCTGCGGAGGCTTTATAGACTAAAAGTTCACTCATGTTTCTGTTTATGGGATATATTCGATTTTAGCAACAATGACCCGTATGTCCTCCGGTTCTTTCCCTGCCTTTACCAATGCCTGATGAAAGTTTTTGGGGAAGAACATGAAGAATGTATCCGGAGTGGAATCTACATATTTTATTTTCTTGGCTTTGTAGAAAGTAACATCCGGTTTGTATTCAGTGATAGGCTCTGCATATTCTGCTGAAGTAATTCCGAAACGTTCGGTGCCTTTCACTACATATTGCAGATCAATACCATGGCGGTGTGCTTCGATTTTACGTTTACTGACATCTTGTGTTGTTGCATCCTGTACATTGATGTAACAATGTTCGCCATCCACTTCATATCGTCCGGCAGGCATATTCGCAAGGTCGTGGGTAGCTAGCCATTGGAAAGTCTTGTCCCACACTTTCTGGTTCTTATGATATTGTGACGCAAATTCCTGATAATCGGTTGTTTTATGAGGCATTGCCTTCAGTCCGTTTGCCCATTCTTGTTTTTGTGTCCATTGACGGGCTTGTTTAAGAGTCCAGTTATCAGCGGATTCTTGTGAACACACGTTTTCAGTGAAGAAGAAAAGAAAAAGTCCGATAAACAGGCTTGAACTACTAAATACAAATTTTGATTTCATGATTGTTCGAAAAAATTAGGTCCGAAAATAAGTATGAATAAAGGTAGATAGTCTTTTAAAGCTACTCGCAATAACTTTAAGGCTTGTCCAATCCTGTAATTAATCGTTTGTGGAGATACATTCAGCTTCTCGGCAATTTCTTTATGCGTCAGATGTTGATTGCGGTTCATCTCGTAAACTTCGAGATATTCTTTCGGAAGTTTTTTTAGTGCTTCTTCATATAAACGGAAAAGCTCATCACTCAAATAGAAGTCCGGGTTATTGAACTCACTATCATATTTATCAACGATTTCCTGATGAACTTTTCGTTTGATCTCAAAATGGGAAAGACGGTTGAGAGCTTTGTTCTTGACAATCGTAAAAAGAAGTGTTTTGAGTGTCAACTCTTCCATAAGAGTGCAACGATTTTCCCACAGCCACATCATCGTTTCTTGTACAATCTCCTCTATTTCTTCCTGCTCACCTACATACTGGGAACAAAAAGCACATAGCCTACGGAAATAATGTCTGTAGACGACGTCAAAAACTTTTTCTTCTCCTGCTTTTAGGGCAGTGATAACGGACTTATTATTATTAATATCCAAATATATCGGAGATTGTGACATTCTCTTTTAATTTATGTAAGACAAAAATAATGAAAGAAGTAGATAAATGAAATAAAAATGCGAGAAAAAATATTTTTTTCTTTTTCTCTTTAGTATATTTGTGCTCACAACTGTATTACTACAAAGGTATTATAGTTTTTTTTTGTAAAAAGATAAAAGAGCATGGATGAAACTATCTTGGTGAATTACCTGCAAGGTGAATGTAATGATGAAGAAGCTGCTCGGGTGGAAGCTTGGTGCGAGGAAGGGCCGGAAAACCGGAAAACTTTGGAGCAACTTTATTACACTCTCTTTGTAGGTGAGCGTATAGCGGTGATGAATACTGTAGATACAGAGGCGTCATTGGATCAATTTAAATCAGCTATCAGAGAAAAGGAGAAAAAGGCTAAGCGGAAAAGTATTTCAATCCGTTGGGGACGTTATGCTACTGTGGCGGCTGCTTTTCTTACCGGACTCGTTTTTGCCGGTGGAATTGCCTGGGGATTACTTTCCAATAAACTTTCAGATTATGAGGTGATAACTGCTGCCGGACAGAGAGCGCAGACTGTGTTGCCGGATGGTAGTAAGGTATGGCTGAATGCATCTTCAAAAATAGTTTATCATAATTCTTTATGGAGTTCGGATCGTCAAATCGATTTGTCGGGTGAAGCCTATTTTGAAGTGTCTCATGATAAACATGCTCCATTTATAGTAAATAGTAAGCAAATCAAGACTTGTGTGCTTGGTACGAAATTTAACGTGCGTGCGCGTGAAGAAGAGAATAGGGTAGTGACTACCTTGCTTCAAGGACTGGTACGGGTAGATTCTCCGCGAACGGAAGAGAATGGTTATTTGTTGAAACCGGGACAGACATTGAATGTAAATACGGATACTTATCAAGCAGAGTTAATTGAATATAACCAACCTACAGATGTGCTTCTCTGGATTAATGGCAAGTTGGAATTTAAGCAACAGTCTTTATTGGAAATAACCAATATTATGGAGAAGTTGTACGACATCAAATTTATCTATAAGGATGAAGCATTGAAATCAGAACGGTTTACCGGTGAATTCTCTACTGATAGCACTGCTGATGAGATACTGAATGTATTAATGCATACCAATCATTTCTCTTATAAGAAAGACGGACGGATTGTCCGAGTGATGAAGAAATAAGAGATAGGTTAGTGTTTCTAAAAGGCTGTCTAATTAGATCTTGACAGATTAAGGTTTGTTCGTTATATAAAGATGTGAAGTGCTCCCAAAAGTTAGATACATAACTTTCTGGGGGCATTTCACATATATGTAGTGGCAAACTGATTGGAATGGGATTTGATTAGATAGTCTTTAAAACGAGAAATCACCCTCACTACATGACTGAACTGCACTCCTTAAGTTTTGTGTTCAACTTTTGGGGTGCAGTTCATTGTAATGAGGGTGATTTTATGAACTTAAGGCCTGTTTGATAGCCTCTATTCTATATTTTTATAGTTATCTATTCATAAATACTTACTCACTTTTGGGTTCGTAAACATTAAATTCTGTAACATCCGTACGACCGTTTGTAGAGATAGTAATAATCTGATATTTCAGATATCGCGTAGTAATAGGAGAAATGAACGTAATATTCTGTGTACCACCGGAGATTGCTAATGAACTCAATGATTTCCATGTCGTACCATTTTCAGACTGTAATATTTCCACTTCTCTAGGAGCATATGCATTGGCCCAATGATTCGTTTTGATACCTGTTAAAACCTTAGCTTCTCCTAAATCAACAGTAAACCAGAATCCTTTATTATTTAGAGCAACGTCAGTTCCAGTCTTGCCATCGATTAAATTATTGGGTGCGCCTTCTACTCCTTCTTCTACATTAATAATCCAGCCGGCACGATTACTGATAAGTTGGCTATTACTAGGAATACCGCTTTTTAGATTACAATAGGCAGCTTTATTAATAATGACAGGCAATGTACTTAAACTACTGCTAATAACAGTGTTCTTATCATTGGTAGTTACATTACTGATTGAGACACTGAAAGAGAAACTTGTTTTTTCCATGATACTGGCAAATATCGTCGGATCAACCGTCGCAGTGATTTCTTCAGAAGTCATCTGTCCTTCTTTGAGAGTAACCTGTGAGGAACTTAAAACGATCTGGCTTGCATCAAGCCCTTCTGTTTCACTTTTTGCACTTAATACGATAACCATATCTGTAGAGACTGCTTTCTGTGTTTTTACAGTAAAAGCCATCTTAATTTCATCTCCTCCGATTCCATTCGCATCATGAGTCAGATTGAACTTTTTTACATTCCCCGATAAATAGTCATTTCTCTGTAGAGACACATACGTAGCATTCCACTCGTTAAAAACTTCTTCATCATCGCTACAGGACGAAATGAACGGGACAAACAAGCCGAGTAGAGTTGCTATTGATAGTGATTGAAATATATTTTTCATATGTACATACGATTAAATTATTACTATTTCCATTCGGTAGATTTATCTGTAGATAAAATACCGTCAATCCAGGTAGGAGTAGCAGAAGTAGTCAATGTATGACCTTTGCCGGTTGCATCTTCGAATACATTGCCTTGTCCTTCATTGAATCGCCAATAAGCTTCCAAACCTACAGATTTAGGGCTAACTTGAGTCATGTTATTTTGAATTTGAGAAGCGGAACGAACTACAGACCAGATACGTGCTTCACTCATCAAAATTTTACAGTTTCCCCATCTACTATAAGAATCATCACCTAAGCAGAACCAATTTACATCAGAGAAAGTTGTTGCTCCTGTTGGTATACTCAACACACCCGAATCAACTCCGTTTATGTAAAGTCGATAGTTGGAACCATCACAGACCAATGCTAAATGTTGCCATTCGTTTGGCTTGAAAGAATTACTTGGATTCAAATAAAGCCGGTTACGTCCTACAATCTGTACTAATGAATGTGCCTTATAATTTTCATTGTCACTTTGAGGATCCTCAAAACGTAAAAGGATGAAGTTTGCATCATCTCCTCCGTTCTTAAATACTGCACGGTCACGGTCAGCTGTGTTGGCTACCTGAAAACGAACCTCTATCGTATATTGTGAATACGTTTCGGGAGATTCTGTGAATTTATTAGCTTTTAAACTAGGAGCGCCAACAAACATTGGAGCTGAAAATTCGATAATACTTTCTGCCAAAATAACAAAGGTTCCGGTATTTTCCATCGGTGAAATACTTCCATCTTGCAATACTAGTTTTACAGGCAGTGCATATGATTCTCCCGATTTCATCATTTCCTGACTGAAAGCTTTCAAAGCGATGGAGAGGGCATCGGCTGCATATTGTCCTGCTTTTACAGTAATCGTTTCCGGCAACGTATAATAATCTTTGGGCAACATTATATATCCGGTTCCATTAATATAGTTATAAGTGTCCAGTACTGATTGATCTGTAACCAATTTATAATGATTGTCTGTAGAAGAAAGATTACTAAGATGCACATTTAGGGTAGTAAAACTTTCTCCAGTAGCCTGTACGGTCACTTTTTGACTTGTACTGGAAAGAGCTTCTTCAATATAAGCATGTGTATCTAAAGTATCGTATTTTGCATCTCCACAACTTACTATACTTCCTAAGCCTGTTATGACTGCGGAGAAGCATAAAATTTTTATATAATTCATACGTTTCATAGTTTACATTAATTTTTAAGTAATGAATGTGATGACGGGTTCATAATTTGAATAGCACGGCGTATATTTTTATATTCTGGTGAAGTTCCATACTCTGCTTCCATATGATAGGTTCCTGCACCACCTTTACGGAATCCGTTACTTGGTTGCCAGCGTGCCATTCCTTCGAGAGATTTCATTTTGTTACCATAACGATCAGTGTAATCATATCCACCGTCCATAGCAGCATCAGTAGCCTCGAAATTCTCGGTCATGATGGTCATCTTCGTGATTTGTTCTTCAGACATGACACTGCTATACGTCTGAACAAGTCCTGCACCTGCTACGCCGCCTGTGATAAGACGTTTATCGAGTTTAGAATCACTGCCAGGACTACTATTATTGTAAGCCTGAATGATAAAATAGTCAAAATATAACCCGACTTCAGGTCTACCTGTTATGCTCTGTGGTTCGCCATCGATAACTAATAATTTACCTGTTCCTGATTTCGGACCGAAATATTTGCCTAGTTCATCAACAAATGCAAACATTCTATCGTCTTCGTCTACGATATTACCGGGGTTGCCGAAATTAGGTTCATAATCGATATCAAAGCCGTCGTAACCATATTTGTTTACTGTATCGGCAATGGCGCTTGCATATTTGCGAATGGATGCTTCTATTGCTTCCTTATTTGATTCATCGGAAGGCCATTCCCAAAAATCATTCACAGCTTCTTTTTCGGATGAAAATCCCATATTTTCCCAATTTTCACGAATATTCTGCGGAGTAATTTGATCGCCTACACTTCTGATAATAAAACACATGGTAAAACGAGTTCCTTTAACTTGTTGGCAAAATTGCAGATCTTTTTTTTGAGCTTCTGTAATGTTCGACCAATTTCCCCAAATAGAAACAATATCTACACTATCAGGAATACCGGCTAAAGAGCTTTTCATATAGGCACCTTCACCACTCCAGCCACCAAACCAGCCAAAGGCAACTTGGTGATCTGTCTGCTTATAGGCACGCAAGGCCGCATAATATTCATCCGATACGATCGATTCGGGAAAAGTTTTTGCTTCCGACTCCGTCCAGTCACTGCAACCGATCAATGAGGTCGTTGCCAGTGATATGAGTACAATGTATAATAAATAAATTTTCTTCATAAAAGTCCTTTTTATGCATTATATAAATTAGTTCTTTTTAGCCCACTTTAAGTCAGTAGCTTCGTTATCAGCACCGCCTAGTTCTGCTACTCCCAGATCATAATTGGCTTTATTGTTTTGTGCCTCTGTATAAGGGAAGCTTAGACGACGCATACCGCGTTGGCTACTCACTCCACAATCTGATAGATTGTCGATACAAGGATAAAGTTCCGGATAACCTGTACGGCGATATTCAGCCCATGCTTCCAATCCTAATGGATAATTGGCGATCCATTTTTGAGTAATGACACGTTGGAAATTTTTTCCATTTACGTTATCAGCCTCACTGTCATCCCACATCACACTCACTGTATTGGTAATTGTAGCAGTAGCATTTTGCACAGCATCACTTTCATGTGATACGACAGGAGCTTCGTCAATCTTCAAGTATTCAGTGGCTGAAACCTGATATTGTTCCATTGACAAATTAATACCATCTTCGTAATAGGCTTTTGCTGTTTTAGAACCGACATTCCAACCACGCAATTTTCCTTCTGCACGTAAAAACGCTGTTTCTGCAGCACAGAAAACCATTAATTTAGAAGTTGCCGTATATGCAGGAATAGAGAATCCTGCTGCATCTGCCTTTTTAAAATCAGCATCTCCTGTACGCATACCTACATATTTATCTGTTTTCCCGGCAAGGGTAGACTTATTAAAGAACTTCGGCATACGTGGATCGCCATATGCATTCATATAATCTACAATATTTGCATTCACACGCAGATCACCCCAACTTACAGCTGCCAGTTGATATGGATTACTCTGTGTGCCACAAGAAAGCATAGCATTATCCGAATTACTTTCAATCAATCCTGCTTTATGTGTTACTGCTGCTTCAGCTGCCTCTTGAGCAATGCCAGGCCATGTTCCGCTGATTCGCATTGCAACACGTAAGCGCATTGAATTGGCTAGCTTAGCCCAACCAGAATAATTTCCATCGAAAACGGGGTCATTGGCTCCCAATGGTGCGTTACCGTTTGTTTCTACATAATAGTTGTACAAAACATCAGCTGCATTGGCCAAATCATTTAATATACTGGTATAGACCTGTTCCTGGGTATCATAAGATACATAGAAATTTCCCTTCTTTACTTGACTGTAAGGCATTGGTCCGTAGCAATCTGCAACGCGAAGCATCGTTATTGCACGTATCATACACGCAAAAGCATAATAATGTCCCGTAGAATTAGTTGCTTCCTGTATTTGGAAAAAGTTTCCATATATTTTTTCAAACGGAGTGTTCCAGGGGGTAGCATTCCAGGCATCACTCTGATTGAATGTGCTGAAGTTTGTACCACTCCATGTGTTAGAACAGCATAGATAGCCACCTAACTGTCCCACCATCTGATCTTGCATTTGAGAGTCATTCTGCTGAATATTCACAATTGTTTCAATCATAGACTTCATCAAAGTCGCAGGGTCTGCATCATGAATTTGATATTGATTCGTATTATACTCCTCAAATTTATCGGTACAACTTCCTGCCAGTAACAACAGAGCGGCACCGACTGTGATATTTCTTAAATATTTTCTCATAACATTAGCTTTTTCTTTTAGAATTGAACTTTCACATTAAAACCGAAGTTACGCAAGCTAGGTTGCATAAAGTAGTCTACATTCATATAATAGTTACTGGAGGTAGAGGCAGACAATTCCGGGTCAAATGGGGCTTTACAATAAATCATCCATAAATTACGTCCTACAATACCCAAAGTAACATTCGCCACATTTTTAAACCATCTTTTAGGAAGTGTATAGTTTAGACTCAATTCCTGCAAACGTACATTGGTTGCACTATATAGATAATAACGACCGTAGCCACCTTCACCCGTACCAATAGTCTGGTAATACTTTTGGGCGTTAACTTTACCGTTATTAATAGGTATACCACCATTATCACGAGCTGTTGCAGATGTTTCGGATACTCCATAATAATCTAAAATACCTTGAGTAGCCGAATAAGCTAATCCGCCTACACGGGCTGATAATACAACTCCTAAATCAATTCCTTTATAAGTGAAATGATTGGTCCATCCGAGGTTGAAATCAGCATCCAGATTACCTACTTTTACCGGAGTGTTTGATGAAGTGATACCCAGATTACCATTCTGATCGACTTTTATATTACCGTTATTGTCTTTTGTCAGCTGGTTGTATACATAGATATCAGTCATGGAACCTCCTTCTGTCAGGATGACACGAGGAGCTACATTCTCTTTACCTAACCAACCCACATTCATTTCGTCCATTTGGATAGCTTCTCCTGTCACAGGATTCACGCTGCCGCTTGCCAGTCGTTTCACCTTGTTACGGTTTAGAGTGAAGGTTGCATTAGAAGACCATCCGAATCCTGCCCATTTATCACTGAATCCTAAAGCTAATTCAATACCCTGATTTTGCACGTTACCAGCTTGTACAATCGCTTGTTTATATCCAGAAGAAGAAGGGATATCTACCTTAAATGTTTGGTTCAATGTGTTAGAACGATAGTAAGTAGCGTCTAAATAGAAACGATTTCCCCAGAATTTCAAGTTCAAACCGATTTCCCAGGATTTAGTCTTTTCAGGTTTCATATTGTCCATCGGATATACGGTCGGATTCGCCCAGTTATGTGTCTGGCTGTTGTATTCGTACCCCGGATTAGTAAGGAAACGATCGAAAGAAGAGGCTACCACTGTATACGAACCGCGTATTTTAGCATAAGAAATCACCTCTGGTAGTTTAACCATTTCTGATAATAAAGCCGATAAACCGACTGACGGATAAAAGAACGATTTTTGTTTGGAGAATGCGAGTTTTGAATCCCAGTCATTACGTCCGGTTACGGTTAGATACAGTTGATTTTTCCAACTTAATTCAGCACTGGCAAAAATACTTTGAATTTCATCTTCATATCCGGTAGGGTCCGGTTTATAGTTGGCGGAGAAATTAATATTGTTGATCTGGAAGAAGTTGGGAATAACCAGGTCACCTGCAATATATAACTGATCCATTGAAGTATGATATATGGAAGCACCAACATTGGCTGTTAAATGAAAATCACCAAATGTTTTATCTATATTAGCCAGGAAATCGGCATATAAAGAACGTTCCTGACGCATGGCATCTTCAAAACCACCGCTTACACCACAGAATGTTGTTAATGTAGAAGCAGATTTTTCGTTTTTATTCCGGTAGTCGGAGTTGTCCAGATTGACGCGACCGACAACATTGAGCCAATCTGTAGCCTGCCATTTCAAAGAAGCGTTCATCATATAACGTTTCTTGTTGGAAGTACGGTTGATGCGATTTTGTATCCAATATGGATTTTGTAATGACAAACTTGCATCACCATAAGGCCAATATTGTTCCATATAGCCGTAGTTAGTATTATAACGCTCATACAGACGAATTTCGTCAAAGTTGTCTCCACGAGGGAATAGATACAGTGATGGGAGAGGGTTATAATACTGTCCTTGAGAAACCATGTTTTTGTTGTTCTGAACGATATATTGTGCACCGATATCCAGAGTAAGTTTATCATTCAGGAAATGGGTGGTATTACGTGCCGTAAAATTATAACGGTTATAGGAGTTATTCGGAAGAATTCCACCGGAGTTAGTTGTAGAAGCAGAAAGATAGGTCTGGTTTTTGGTATTTCCTGTAGATAATGCTACCGAATTGATAACATTGGAGCCTGTTTCAAAGAAGTCAGATGGGTTATATCGACGGTTTGTCAATTCTCCCCAGCTGAATAATCCGGAACTTGTACCATAACGGTTCTGCATATCCGGCATAATATATGCTTTAGAGAAAGTAGTACTGTTGGATACTGTTATGGTAGTTTTCTCTGTTTGGCCTTTTTTAGTAGTAATTAAAACAACACCGTTTGCCGCAGCAGAACCATATAATGCTGCCGCAGAAGGACCGGTCATCATACTAATACTAGCAATATCGTCCGGATTTAAGTCAGCAACAGCATCTGATCCTCCCATTTCTCCAAATAATCCTTCGCCACCGCTTTTTCCTGTATTAAAAATAGGTACACCATCAATTACATACAATGCATTGTTATCTTTAGTCAGAGATTTCATACCACGCATAACAACACGTGTGGCACCACCAGCACCGGTTGCACCACTATTAATTTGAACACCGGCAACCTTTCCTGATAATGAATTCATAAAATTGGCGTCCTTAACAGCTGTCAATTCATCACCTTTGACCTCTTGTACATTATAACTTAACGCCTTGGTTGCACGCTTGATACCTAATGCAGTAACAACAACTTCATCCAATACTTGTGTATCTTCTCCTAAGGTTATTTTAAGAGGCTGTGCATTGGCAAGCGTGATTGCTTGGGAGGCATAACCGATATAGGATACTTCAAGTACATCACCTTTAGCTGCTTGTATTTTGAAATTTCCATCCATATCAGTGATAGTACCATTTGAAGTTCCTTTTACCAGAATACTAACTCCGATCAATGGTTCTCCTTTTGAATCAGTAACAGTACCACTCGCCATAATTGGAGTTTTTTTCTGCTGATCTTCTTTATTACTCTTTGCAGAAAGTACAATATGATTATCTACTATTGAAAAACTGACATTAACTCCTCTGAACAACTGATTCATTACATTATTCAAAGATTCTTTTGTTACCTTGATGGATACGATGCGATTTATATCGACATCATTTGTGTTATAGACTACTGACATTGAAGTTTGTCTCTCAACTTCTTTCAAAGCAGTATTTAAGGGTACTTTTGATAGATTAAGAGTGATCGTTCGTTCTTGCCCATAAGCTGAAGCAAAACACGAAACCAACAAAAGGAAGAATAACAAGTATGAACACTTGTGTTTTATAATTTCTTTCATCTTATTCTTTTTAATTAGAAATAGTTTTTGGAAAATTTGTAATTAGAGGCGGTAAATGAGATTACCGTTTTCACACAAAGGTTTCATGTATCTCTGTTTCTCATAATTAATAAATTTAAAGGTTACACTTAAAATAAATTCCATAAGCGCTTATTCAATAGTAATACATTCTATGTTGTAACCTTACTAAACGAAGATAAGATTTTTTTTGAAAAAAAATAATAGGAGCAAATTCCTAATTGAAAAATAAATACTCAAACATTTGATAAATAGAATCTTATACACTTATTGAAATCAGGCTGATTTATTATATTTGCATACATTTTGCATACAATTCATGTATGCTTTACCTATTGTATAGATATAAATATTCATTTTATGTTCAAATATTCAAAAGATGGAATTTCGGTTTTAACCATATTAGATACCAGAAGAGCAAAAAAGAGTGGACAATTTCCTGTTAAAGTTCAAGTGGTATATAGAAGAAAGCAAAAATATTACTCAACTGGGAAGGAAGTGTCAAAAGAAGATTGGGCAAGGTTATTAAAAGTAAAAAGCCGGTTATTGGCAGAAATTCGATCAGATATAGAGAGTAGTTTTTCAACTATTAAGCAACAAGTTAACGAACTGATACAAAAAGGAGAATTTAGTATTGAAACATTAAGCGTCAGGTTAGGAAGGCAGATAAATGATATGACTTTGCGCAGTGCTTTTCGCTTAAAGATGAAAGAACTAGAAGCTAATGGACAAGCAAACACCTACCTAAACTATCAAAGTGCTTTGAAAAGTTTGGAAGATTTCGGAGGTTCCACTATACCTTTAGAAAACATTACAATTGATTGGCTTAAACGTTGTGAAAAATTTTGGATATCAAAAGGCAAAAGCTATTCAAGTATAAGTATTTATTTCCGGGCTTTAAAGTGTGTCTTAAATCGTGCTGTACATGATGGTATCATAAAAGAATCATCTTTTCCTTTTGGAAAGAATAAATATGAAATTCCTGAAGGATGTGGACGTAAATTAGCACTTACTCTTTCTGAAATAAAAAAAGTAATGTCTTATCAATGTGAAACAAAAGATATAGACGAATTTAGGGATCTTTGGGTGTTTTCTTATTTATGTAATGGCATTAATTTTATGGATTTATTATTTCTTCAGTATTCAAATATTATAGATGGAGAAATATGCTTTGTACGCTCTAAGACATCTCGAGCTACCAAACATAACAAAGAGATACATGCAATTATTACTCCTGAAATGTGGAATATTATTCAGAAATGGGGTAATCCAAGATTAAGCCCGCAAACGTATATTTTTAAATATGCTAGAGGAACTGAAGATGCCTTTGAAAAGATTAGATTGGTACGGCGTATTATAACCAAATGTAACAGAAGACTTAAAAAAATAGCCCAAGACATTGGAATTTTTCAGTTGACGACTTACACGGCAAGGCATTCTTTTGCTACAGTATTAAAACGTGGAGGTGCGAAAACCTCATATATTTCTGAAAGCTTGGGACACTCTAACTTATCTGTAACCGAGCACTATTTAGCATACTTTGAAAAAGAGGAAAGAATAAGGAATGCTCAATTATTGACTAACTTTAATCTCTAGATTAATACATTTGCATGCAAATTGTATGTACAATGAAAAATGGACCAATAATTGATATAGGATAAAAGTGAGTATAATATTAAAAAACGCATATTCAGATTACCTATAATTTAGAATATGCATCTTGTTATCAGGAGTGTTTCGAAAACCGCAGGGATTTCCACTTTAGCCAAACGTAATTCAAATAAAAAAAAGGATGATATTATTGCAATTTATTCTTTTTATCGCCCGCGTAGTGATAGAATAATATCTAATATTGATAATATTAATCAAATGAAAAGATTCCGTTCTTTGTATTATCTGCACTAACTAGAAGAAAACAACTACTATAAAGCAAGTTATTATTATTCTTTAAATGATTTGTTAGGTTCCATTTAAAGAATCAAAATGTTCCACACCGAGAAACGAAGTGATTCTCGGTGTGGAACATTCCTGAAAAAACGTCTTTTATCGAATATTCATACCGCATATATGAATAAAAACAAGTTGATTACTGCATATTCATGCGCAATCTTACTAACTTTTTCTCTCATTCATTGAATTTACTTAATTGTATTTAGTCTGACATCTTAAAAATAGAACATCTAATCTATTTATCAAACAAGAATAGAATTTAGGGAAAGTATATGAAACTGATTTTCTCCCAAACAATCACGCTTGCCAATGCCCAACCTCTTAAAATAACCTTAGGAGAAGATACGCAAGTATTAGACGAAGTAGTTGTTACCGCATTGGGTATCAAGCGCTCGGAGAAAGCTTTGACGTATAATGTACAACAGGTGAAAGGGGATGAACTTACAACTGTAAAAAGTACAAACTTTATGGGAGCACTGGCTGGCAAGGCAGCGGGAGTGCAGATTAATTCTAGTGCTTCAGGTCCTGGTGGTGGTGTAAAGGTGGTAATGCGAGGTGCTAAATCTATCACGCAAAATAATAATGCACTCTATGTGATTGATGGTATTCCAATGTACAATCGCGCTTCTTCTGGTGGTGATGGAGCGATGGCAACGCAACCGGGCAGTGAATCAATAGCTGACATTAATCCGGATGATATTGAAAGTATGTCATTGCTGACAGGACCTTCTGCAGCTGCATTATATGGATATGAAGGAGCTAATGGGGTTGTTTTAATTACTACTAAGAAAGGGCGTGCTGACAAGACAACTGTGACTTATAGTAATAATACTACATTCAGCGATCCTATGATGATGCCAAAGTTTCAGAATACTTATGGTAATATGACGGGGGAAGTGATGAGCTGGGGATTGGAAACAGATAAGAGATACGATCCAGCAAAGTTCTTTAACACAGGAAGTAATGTATCTAATACACTTTCTCTTTCCACTGGCAATGATAAGAGTCAAAGTTATATCTCTGTAGCTACAACTAATGCAGCAGGCATTATGCCTAATAATGACTACGATAGATATAATTTCTCATTTCGTAATACTACCAATTTTTTGAATAATAAGTTTATTTTGGATACAAGTGCCAACTATATTATTCAAAATGATAAGAATATGGTATCTCAAGGACAGTATTTCAACCCGCTTACTTCTTTGTATTTGTTTCCACGTGGTGAAGACTTTTCTGATGTAACTGTATATGAACGTTATGATGATTTATCGGGTGTAAATACACAATATTGGCCATATGGTGATTTAGGAGGTGTTTCATCTCAAAATCCTTATTGGATTATGAATCGCATGAACCGTGAGAATGATAGAAGACGTTATAAGTTGGCTGCCAGCCTACAATATAACATCATTGATGGGTTAAATGTGCAAGGACGTGTGAGCATTGATAATACTGAAAGTAAATATACGGAAAAATTCCACGCTGGTACAGTTGGTAACTTTGCTGGTTCGAAAGGGCGATATAAAGAAGAAAACCGTCTGGACAGACAAGTGTATGCGGATGTATTGGCGAACTTTAACAAAACATTCAATGAGTTTAATGTAACAGCCAATTTGGGTGCTTCTATTAAAGACCTCCGTATGGAATTGACTTCTTTACATGGAGACTTGAATAATGTGACTAACCATTTTACTATCGAAAATCTGACACGCAGCGGTTATTATAAAGTAAATGCTGATGGTTTAAAGCGTCAGACTCAATCAGTTTTTGCCAATGCGGAAATTGGATGGAGAAGTTTTCTCTACTTAAGTCTTACCGGACGTGCTGACTGGGATTCTTCTCTAGCTCTTTCAGAAAGAGGAAATAAACCATTTTTCTATCCTTCTATTGGTATTTCAAGCATTTTGAGTGAAGTTATTGATTTGCCTGAATGGTTCTCATTCTTAAAAGCACGTTTTTCTTTCACTTCGGTGGGTAATGCCTATGATCCATATTTGACAAAGGTACGTTATGTTTATGATGATCAGCTTGACCAATATAAAGCAGAATCTTTGTATCCAAACTCTGATTTGAAACCAGAAATTACTAAATCTTATGAGGCGGGATTGAATATGCGTTTCTTCAAGAATACATTGAATTTTGATATTACTTATTACAACTCTGATACACGTAACCAAACATTCGCTGCGCCTCTTCCGGCAAGTTCTGGGTATACGGCTGTTAACATCCAAGCAGGTAGTGTACAGAACCAAGGTATAGAGATGGCTTTAGGATACAAAAATGAGTGGCGTGATTTCGGTTGGTCCAGTAATTTTACTTTTACTTATAATAAGAATAAAATTAAAAGATTGGCTGATGGTGTTACAAACAGAATTACGGGGGAACCGATTGAAATGCCTTATGTAGACAAAGCAAGATTAGGAGGCTCTACTTCACCGGTAGTACGCCTGACAGAAGGTGGTTCTATGGGAGATCTGTATATCAACCGTGACTTTAAACGCGATAATAATGGTTATATCTATTTGGATGCCAAGACTGGTTTGCCAAGTATGGTGGAAACCGAATATAAAAAAATCGGTTCATTGCTTCCAAAGGTTAATTTAGGATGGAGAAACTCATTTACTTATAAAGGTTTACGTCTGAATGTATTGTTAAGCGGACGTTTTGGTGGTTTAGTTGTATCTAATACACAAGCTTTCCTTGATCGTAGTGGTGTTTCCGAATATAGCGCACAACTTCGTCAGGCTGGAGGAGTAACTATCAATAACAGAAATGTATCCGCTAAGGATTATCTCGGCATAGTAGCGGCTGGTACTGGTGAAGGTGACCACTATGTATATGAAGCAACCAATATTCGTTTGCAGGAGGTTAGTCTTGAATATACACTCCCTAAAAAGTGGTTGTATAACATTGCCGATGTAACATTAGGTTTAATCGGAAATAATCTGGCCATGATATATTGCAAGGCACCGTTCGATCCTGAATTGGTTGCGTCATCTACCAGTACATTCTATACTGGTGTGGATTATTTCATGCAACCTAGCTTGAGAAACATGGGATTTAGTATAAAAGTACAATTCTAATAAAGCAACGAATGATGAAAAGATTCAATATAATTAAGACTGTAAGCGTGGCAGCTTTCACTACTACTCTGCTATTCGCTTCATGTACGGGAAACTTTGACGAATTAAACACACATCCAACAGACGTGTATCCCGAAGATATGACTCCGACGGAACGGGTCGGTACGTTGTTTGTGGCTATGACTCGCTTATTGAATGCCTGTCAGGAAAATAACAGTCAACACACTGAACAAATGGTAGGGCAGTATGGCGGGTATTTTGCAACAACTGCTCCTTGGAATGGTACTAATTTTGGAACATTCAATCCTAGTGCTGACTGGGTAGATGTTCCTTATAAAGATATGTTTACAGAATTTTATCCGAATTTCCAGACAATAAAAGAATCTACAGGAGGTACCGGATATATTTATGCGTGGGCATCTATTCTGCGGGTCGGTGTTATGCTTCGTGTAGCTGATATTTATGGTCCTATCCCTTACTCTGAAATGGGAAAAGGGGAATTCCAGGTGGCATACGACG
>OGOH01001401.1_pt1 | contig 16985 bp, 10 predicted proteins | sample 1552571 | NCBI WGS metagenome assembly OGOH01 (sample SAMEA2580170, study PRJEB22360) | human gut metagenome | biome: human gut; feature: human-associated habitat; material: faeces | place: Denmark | collected 2008/2010
AACCGCGCCAGCAACCCGCGTGCCGGACAATGGACGAACGCGATGAGCCACAACATGATCGCCGACTACAAGCGGTTCCTCATGACCGACGGCGAGGGGATCCGCTGCTCGCTGTACGTCTCCGGCTGCCCATTCCACTGCGAAGGCTGCTACAACTCGTCGATCTGGGATTTCCGCGCCGGCCACGAATACAACGACCGGCTCGAAGCTCAGATCATGGCCGATCTGAGCCTGCCGTACGTGCAGGGCATCACCTTCCTCGGGGGTGAGCCGCTGCTCAACACCGGCGTGCTGCTGCCGCTTTCACGCAAGATCCGTGAGCGGTTCGGCCGCACCAAGGACATTTGGTGCTGGACGGGCTACACGTGGGAGGAGCTCATGCGCGAAGGCGAAAGCCCCGACAAGCGTGAACTGCTCGAACAGATCGATATCCTCGTGGATGGCCGGTATATCAAGGATCTGCACGATTCGCTGCTGCAGTTCCGGGGCAGCTCCAACCAGCGCATCATCGATGTACCCAAGTCGTTGGAAAGCGGGCAGGTGGTGCTGTGGTCGAAACTACACGATCAGACGCGGTTCATTCCCGAAATCTACGGCAAGGACCGCGTCGCAGGGGAGGGGGCAGCTTCCTGAATGGTTTCGAACGGTTCGTGTACGGACGGTTGGAATTAGGCAAGCTGACTATATTCGTTGTCTAATTATGCGTCGTGTCGTGCGCTTTATGCGATACCGTGCCGAATTAGGCAGGGGCACAGACTACCATTACATACTTGGATAACCGGGGCAGGGCGTTCGTGTCGGCACGGACGCAACCCGGCGGATGAGAACGATAGAGGTACAGTACATGGTCGAAGCAGCAGTTACCGCAGACAACACCTGCGATACGAAGCCGTTGCGCGTAGGTCTTGACATCGGTTCCACCACGGTGAAGGCCGTGGTGCTCGATCAGACCGATTCGCTCGACGCGGTGCTCTTCTCCGATTACCGTCGCCACCACGCCAACGTGCGTGCCACCGTGGCGGGCCTGCTGGAGGACATCCACAAAGAACTTGAGGCCCGTGGCCGCGGCGACGAGCCGATTCGTCTGGCCATCACCGGTTCCGGCGGCCTTGCCTTGGCCGATAATCTCCATGTGCCGTTCGTGCAGGAGGTCATCGCCGAGACCCGCGCCATCGACGAGGAATATCCGCAAGCCGACGTCATTATCGAACTTGGCGGTGAGGACGCCAAGATCACATATCTGAAGCCGACTCCGGAACAGCGCATGAACGGTTCCTGCGCAGGCGGTACCGGCGCATTCATCGACCAGATGGCAACACTGCTCGACACCGACGCCGCTGGTCTGAACGAAATGGCCGCGCAATACGAAACCCTGTATCCGATCGCATCACGTTGCGGCGTGTTCGCCAAAACCGATTTGCAGCCGCTTATCAACGATGGCGCGGCCAAACCGGATCTGGCCGCATCGATCTTCACCGCAGTGGCCACGCAAACCATTGCAGGCCTTGCCTCCGGACGCCCGATTCACGGAACCGTGATCTTCCTGGGGGGTCCGTTGTTCTTCATGTCCGAGCTGCGAGCCGCGTTCAAGCGGGCGCTCGACGGCAAAGTGGACGAATTCATTGTTCCGACCGATGCTCACCTGTATGTGGCATACGGTGCCGCATTGCAGGCCGATCAGGATGGTGACGACCTTGACTAAGCATTACGAAGCACGAACCTGCGCCGACCTGCTGGCGCGACTGGACGAACTGGAAAACCTGCCGTCCAACACTCCGACCATGCCTCCGCTGTTCGCTACCGAAGCGGATCGCACCGCATTCAACGAACGACATCATCGCGAGCATATCCATCAAGGCACGCTCGAAGGGGCCCAAGGACCGCACTTCCTGGGCATCGACGCCGGTTCCACCACCATCAAAGCGACATTGGTGAACGACGATCGAGAAATTGTATGGTCCTCTTATGCGACCAACGAAGGCAGTCCGTTGACGGCAGCCGTGCAGATCGTTAAAAAAATCCAAGCCGAACTACCCGAAGGCGCATGGATCGCACGATCCTGTGCGACCGGCTACGGCGAAGGCCTCATCACCACCGGCCTGCACCTTGACGAAGGTGTAGTGGAAACCATGGCTCACTATCGTGGTGCCGAAATGGTAAGCCCGGGAGTCACCGCCGTCATTGATATCGGCGGCCAAGACATGAAATATCTCGCCATCAACGATGGTGTGATCGACTCCATCGCAGTGAACGAAGCATGCTCGTCCGGCTGCGGATCGTTCCTGCAAACGTTCGCCATTTCCATGGGCCTGACCATTCAGGAATTCACCCAAGCGGCGCTTAACTCCACCCATCCGGTCGATTTGGGCTCCCGGTGCACCGTGTTCATGAACTCGTCCGTGAAGCAGGCGCAAAAGGAAGGCGCCACGGTGGGCGACATCGCGGCCGGCCTGTCCTATTCCGTCATCAAGAATGCCCTGTTCAAGGTCATTAAGCTGCGCGACCCCAAGGAGATCGGCAGCCAGGTGATCGTTCAGGGCGGCACCTTTATGTCCGATGCCACGCTGCGCGCATTTGAGCAGCTCACCGGCGTACATGCCGTGCGCCCTGACATCGCCGGCTGCATGGGTGCCTATGGTGCTGCTCTGCTCGCCCGCGATCGCGCCGGCGCCGATGGCACCTCGACCATCCTTTCGGCCGAGGATATCGCGCACCTCACCGTGACGCAAAAGCACGTCCGCTGCGGCCGTTGCTCCAACAACTGCCAGCTTACCGTCAACGACTTTGGCGGCGGCAGGCGCTTCATTACCGGCAACCGCTGCGAGAAAGGCGCTGGCCACAAAAAGCAAAAGACCGAGGCCCCCAACCTCTTCAAAAAGAAAAACGAGCTGCTCTTTAACCGCGAGGTCCTGAGTCCCGACGAGGCTCCGCGCGGCACCGTCGGCATCCCACGCACGCTCAACATGTACGAGAACTACCCCTTCTGGCATGCGTTCTTTACGCGCCTGGGCTTTAGCGTGCAGCTGTCCGACCAGTCGAGCAAAAAGACCTACCAGGCGGGCATCGAGTCCATGCCGTCCGAGAGCGTGTGCTATCCGGCCAAGATGAGCCATGGCCATGTGATGAACCTCATCGACCGTGACGTCGACTTCATCTGGATGCCCTGCGTGCGCTGGGAGCGCAAGGAGGACCCGACTGCCGGTAACTGCTATAACTGCCCCATTGTCATGAGCTACCCCACGGCGTTGGCACTCAACATCGACGAGATCCGCGAGCAGAACATCGAGTTCCTGTACCCGTTTGTGCCCTATCACGACAAGACCGAGCTCAAGCGCCGTCTGTACCAGGTGCTCGCCGTCGACCGCGTGGCCGATGCTGAGGCCGGTCGCGGTCGCGTGCGCGGTCCCAAGATCACGCGCTCCGAGGTCGATGCCGCCGTCAACGCTGCCTTTGAGGCCGATGCGCGTTTCCACGAGGACATCCAGACCATGGGCGAGGAGGCCCTTAAGTGGGTCGAGGACCACGGCGGCCACGGCATTGTGCTCGCCGGCCGCCCCTACCATAACGACCCCGAGATCAACCACGCCCTGCCCGAGCTTATCTCGAGCTTTGGCTTTGCGGTCTTTACCGAGGACTCGCTTGCGCATCTGGTGAAGCCCGAGCGCCCCATCCGCGTCGTCGACCAGTGGATGTACCACAGCCGCCTGTACGCCGTCGCCCGCTTTGTGACGATGCGCAACGACCTGGACCTGATCCAGCTCAACTCTTTCGGCTGCGGTCTCGATGCCCTGACCACCGACCAGGTGCAGGAGATTCTGGAGGCCAGCGGCAAGATCTACACCGTGCTCAAGATCGACGAGGTGTCCAACCTGGGCGCCGCGCGCATCCGCATCCGCTCGCTCATGGCAGCGCTTAAGGACCAGGAGGCCGAGCGCCTGGCCGAGGCCACGGCCGCGGGCGAGGCCTACGAGCAGGGCGATGCCGCGCCGGTGACACCCTCCACGGATGCTCCCGCGTTCGCGAGCCGCAAGTACACGTTCGAGGCACAGCGTGAGAGCGCATCGACCGCGTGGCCCAAGGTGCCCTTTACCGAGCAGATGCGCGACGAGGGCTACACCATCCTGTGTCCGCAGATGGCGCCGATCCACTTTGACCTGGTCAAAGAGGTGTTCCGCGGTGCCGGCTACAATTTGGAGCTGCTGCCCTCGACCGATCACGACGCCGTCGAGGCCGGCCTGCGCTATGTGAACAATGACATCTGCTATCCGTCCATTTTGGTGACGGGCCAGATTATGGAGGCCATCGAGAGCGGCCGGTACGACTTGTCCAAGACGGCCGTGGTTATCAGCCAGACCGGCGGCGGCTGCCGTGCCACCAACTACATCGCACTCATCCGCAAGGCCCTGCGCGAGAGCGGCCACCCCGAGATCCCGGTGATCTCGCTTTCGGCCGTGGCGCTGGGCGAGGACAACCCCGGCTTTAAGATTACGCCGGCGCTGCTTAAGCAGGCAGTCTACGCGGTGCTCTTTGGCGACGTGATGATGCAGATGCTCTACCGCTGCCGCCCGTACGAGGCCACGCCCGGTGCTGCCAATACACTCTACGAGGAGTACATGGCACGAGCCCGCAAGCTGGCGCCCAAGTTCAACCGCCACAACTACACCAAGCTGTGCCGCGAGGCCATCCGCGCGTTCGACACCATGCCGCTCGTGGGCGAGGGTACCAAGCCGCGCGTGGGCGTGGTCGGCGAGATCTTGGTCAAGTTCCATCCCACAGCCAACAACCACGTGGTCGATGTCATCGAGCGCGAGGGCTGCGAGGCCGTAGTGCCGGGCCTGCTCGACTTCTTCCTGTACTCCATGAGTAACGCCGAGCTGCAGAAGGACGAGCTGGGAAGCTCTGCTACCACGCGCGCTGGTATGCAGGCGCTCATCAAGCTCGTGGACTGGATGCGCACGCCGGTGGAGGAGATGCTCGAAAAGTCCCGCCGCTTTGAGGCGCCCGAGCGCATCGGCACCATGGCCGACAAGGCCCGCACGGTGCTCTCGGTGTGCAACAACATGGGCGAGGGCTGGCTGCTCACGGCCGAGATGCTCGACCTGATTGACCACGGTGCGCCCAACATCATCTGCACGCAGCCCTTCGCGTGCCTGCCCAACCACGTGGTAGGTAAGGCTGTGATCAAGGAGCTGCGCCGTCAGCATCCCGAGAGCAACATCGTCGCGGTGGACTACGACCCCGGCGCGTCCGAGGTCAACCAGCTCAACCGTATTAAGCTCATGATCAGCGTGGCCAAGGAAAACATGCGCGCCGGCAAGGGCTTTAAGCTTGAGAAGGTGGCGCCGCTCGCGATGGACGAAGTCACCGGCCAGATGCGTGCCCACGATGGCTGCGTGATCTGCGGCTCGGTCGATGAGAGTGCTGTGGCGTCGGTCGCTGAGCGCCTGGGACGCGGTGTGAAGTAGCTAAATTATTCCGACGCTAACAGCGGCTTGCCGAAATAATGTGTGAGGCGCGGTGGCGGCCATCTGGCTGTCGCCGCGCTATCTTTCTCTGGCTTGGTCTGGGGCGGTGCTGACAATGAATGATGCGGTCAGTGCTCGGCTCAACCCGCTGAGAAGGTGGGGCTGAGCCATTTATTTCGGAAGTGGGGCACAGGCTTGCGGGTGGTGAGTGGGTCACTGATTTGGCAAGAGTCTGTCAGGCCCTCGTTGTTTTCTCTCGGAATACTTCAAAAAACATGGGCTGACCCACGCTTCTGTTCTGGCGGAATACGTTGCTGTTTTGCATGGAATTAGCATGCCCGTCACATTCAGCTGGAAAGGTCTCCTCTTTCAGCGCTTTTTAAACATCGAGAGAGCTGGCGTGCCTCAAGTTGAATGCAGCTTATCGCGTGATGAGTTTGCGCTTGGGTATCGTTTGAATTTGAAACGCAGTAAAAAGGGATTGATATTCTGTCTTGTTCGTCTAGGCAAACGATTTTTGCTGGATAGCCTATCCTGAATTGAGACGCTTGTGAGGCTATGGTCAGAATAATCCCATGCTTATGAATCAGAAAATCGGACAAATTTTGCTGGTCTGCTAAGTTAATATTCTCGTAGGAAGGGGAAAGGCCCAGATGGTTAAATACTGAGTTTATTCTCTTTCGACAATATCGAATGTCACAGGTGTTTGCAATTGGATATCGAGCCACCGCGTTTAGATTTGCCGTTGCGCGACTAGCTAATGGGTGACTGCTTTCAACTAAGAGGTTGACTTCGGCATTCAATAAAAAATGTGATTCAAAAAGATTGGTGTCTACTTGTCCAGCGACAATTGCAATGTCGATTTGTCTGTCAAGTAGAAGGGATAAACACGTTCCGCCGTCGTCATATCTGGAAACAGTAAACTTACCGCCCTTATACTTTTTCGAAAGCCTGTTCAGTGTGGGCTGGTTGAACCAGCTTGCGAGTATTGGTGCTAGTCCGACTGCAACGCGTGTCAAACGTGTCTGGGTTATTTTTATCTTTTCACGCGTGATTTGCGCATACGCTTGAATTCCCTCAACTGAAGTAAGTACATCTAATGCTATAGGAAGGATTTCCTCTCCATAGTTTGTTAGATGTAGAATACTGCCTCTTTTTTCGAACAGCTTCAGACCAAGTTCAGATTCCAATGCTCGAATGCCTTTTGAAACAGCTTGCGGCGAAACGCTTAATATAGTTGCTGCATCCGAGTAATTCTGATAATCAAATACCTTTATGAAATACTGCAGCTGAACAACATTCACCAGAATTTCCTTAGGTTGAATTTTTAATCAGTCTAAGTGTAAATTAAATAATGTTAAACAAGGCAAACAAATTGTTTCATCTAGTACAAAAAGTTATCAAACAGCTTTTGACTTTTTGACCAAAGTATAACTAGGCCTAGAACGAGAAAGGAGCCATTGTGGATTGGATACAGCCAACTCAAACACCTAACGATATTGCTTTGCTATCAAGTTGGTGTCCTTGTCAGGGCGCAAAATGTCAAGGGCGCTGTAATCCCTGGGGGATGTGTGCCGTGTACACGGGCGGGAATTGCCGCGCATTTCAACATTGCGGTATACACGTTAGCTAGGAGCTCCGATGGAATATATTCAAAAGCCAGTGAATACTCAGATGCCTGCTTCGTCTCGAGATATTTCTACGTGTGTGTCCTGTGCAGCACATATTTGTTGGAGTTATTCAGGGGGAGGACCGTGTGGCCTGAGGATCTGCATTACCAAATTTTGTGGCTGGAATTACTCCTAATGGCAGGTTGAAATATTGAAATATGCAACGGAGTAGAAATGAAACAGTCTCGCTTTAATGTAATCGATAAAGGGAATCAACCTACGCTGGCATATAACTCGTACTCTGGTGCAATCGTTGCGTTGGATGCAGAATACGAGAAGGGGCTTTTTGAGAATGGAGCTAATTGCCCTTCGGAAATTGTCGATAATTTGACGGACGCGGGGTTGTTGGTTCCCGACGGACTTGACGAGATCGAACATTTAAAAGAGATATCGTTGGCCTGTCGCATGCAATCAAAATCACTTTCATTTACGATAGCCCCGACATTGAATTGTAACTTCAGATGTCCGTATTGTTATGAGAACGGCAAGCGTTATGGCTCAATGAGCGACCGATGCGTCGATCAGGTAATAAAGCATATCAATGGCATGGTTATAGACAATCAGGCGGAAAGTTTGCAGATTGCCTGGTATGGCGGCGAGCCTTTATTGGCGATTGAGACTGTGGAGAAGATTACGCGCGGAATCCGAAGTGATGAAATCTTATTTAACGCCAGCATGGTGACCAATGGCTATTTCTTAGATGGGAAAACGGCGGAGTTGCTTGCAAAAAATGGGGTTACGCACGTTCAGGTAACTGTCGATGGTCCGCCTGAGATACACAATCGAAGAAGATGTCTTCCTTCTGGCGGCGATACGTTCAACCGTATTATTGATAACGTAAAAAGGGCTAGTGCGTACTTTGATGTCATCTTAAGAGTCAATGTTGATCCGTCGAACGGTGATCAGATTGATCGTTTGGTTGATTCGCTTGATCGTAAAGGTCTTCGTAATAAAGTAAAACTATATTTAGCGGCAGTGGATGATATAAATGGGACGTGCGCTAACTCTCCATGCTATTCAGAGGATGAATTTGCTTCGATTGAAGCATCCTGTCTGTCTCGCTACAAAATGACAGGGTACATGGATCCATTTCTTCCAGGCTTTAATCCGACCATATGCGGAGCCGTCAATAAATATTCAGAAGTTATTGGACCAGACGGTTCCTTATATAAATGCTGGAATGAAATAGGATATTCCGACAGAAGCTATGGGAGCATCTTTGAAAATGTAACGAGTAGCGCATCCGAAGTTTCCATATGGAATGCTTACGACTTTTGTTCAGATTCAGAATGCCTTAACTGCTCACTTCTTCCTATGTGCATGGGTGGCTGTCCCTTCACCAGGCTGTATGAAAATAAGACAAGCTGTGTATCCGCAAGAAAGAACTGTATAAAAGTAATGAGGGCGGCCTATGATCTCAAGCATAAGAAGTGATGCGGATTCAACGGCGATCTTCGACTATCTGCCATATTTCAGACTTGGGTTTTCTTCCCAATTGCTTCTGGTTATAGCCTTTACGTTGTGCTTAATAATATCTGGAATGATGGCCTCTGTATCCCCGCTGCTCACGAGCGCTCTGGTTGATAATATATCTAAAAAAGCTCCTTATGGTGCTATTACGATTGACAGTGCGTTAATTGGTTTCGCGGCATTAATCGATATTGTTGTCAGCTATTTAAGCACCCTTCTTTCAATGCGGATAACGACCGTGGCTGCATTCTCGATTGCTCGAAAGAAAATCGATGAGCTCGTGCGGATGCCTTTTGAGTTGTTTTTTGAGCAGGAGTCTGCTGAAAAAACTCAACAGATTTGTTCAGATGCCAATACTGTGGCGTCCTTCGGATTGTCGATGCTCCAGACGGTACTCCTTGCGATTGTCCAGCTAGGTATCAGTTTATTTTTTCTCTATGGATGTTCCACAGCGCTCTTTTGGGTTTCCGTGACATTTTGCATCTTGTATGCAATTGCATATGCTTCATTTAAAAAACCGCTTTTTGTTTCAGGTCTGACCTTTAAGGAAGAGCAGTCCCTGTATTTCGGAAAAGTGGAGTCCCTACTTGCGCATCAGAGATTTTTGTATGTTAATGCGCTGTTCGAAAGAGCGTTGAAATCCATAGATAGCTATTTTTCGTCTTTGCTGCACGCCGGAGTCGCCTATCAAAGTGTCATTTCGAAATTTCAGGCAACTGATTCCTTTGCTGCGGCTGCGTCCCAGGTGACCATTCTTTTGATTTCGGCTTTTTATGTAATGCATGGAAGCATGAGTGTAGGCCAACTTGTTGCTGTTTCGAGCTACATGGCTTTAATGCTATCTGCCGTGAGGTCAATCTACGGTATAGGTAGCAGCGCACAAGACTGCTTCTCATCGATATCCCGTCTAAATGCCTCTAAAATGCCTTCGGCTGCTGCTGGAGAGGAGCTCTTGGAGATCGATTACATCGAACTGCATAATTTCGGCTTTACATTAAATGGAAAGTGTCTCTACAGCAACTTGAATGTCAAGTTTGAAAAAGGAAAGCTCTATGCTCTTGTAGGGATTAATGGCTCGGGCAAAACGACCCTTGCGTACTTATTGATGGGTTGTTTCAATTCGGATTACGTTGGAACTATTTCCTACAACGGTAAGGCCCAAGAAGAAATCAACTGTGAGCTCCTTAGGCAGAAGCTAGTTTCGTTTGCTGAACAAACTCCGATATCAGTAAAGGATATTCTTTGCGATAGAAACTTTCCTTCTATCGAAAGGAAGAGGTGCGGAGGAATGTCTCCCGGGGAACTGGAACAACTGGAAATTAGGCGGGTCTTAGAAAAGAAGGCAGACGTCTATTTATTCGATGAGCCAACAGCATCACTCGATATTGCTCATAAAGAAGCTCTGATAAAAGCTATGAAGGAAATGCGAAAGCACAAGATTGTCATTGCAATTACACACGATATGGACCTAATAGATGCTAGTGATGAGGTGGTAGAGCTTGGGAAAAGCGACTGAAATAATGCGCCTGGGGGCACGTTATCTACTGGGCACGATGGTTGCTAGCGTGCCGTGGGCTATTTGGGTTATTGCAAAAGGATCCCCCGCTTGGCTGTGCTCTACAGGGGCGCTCTTTTGTGCGTTGGTAGTCTATCTTTTTGCAACTCGGGGCGCTGTTTCTTGTGATAAGCCCAAACGGCGTGGGATTCTTTTGGGATGGCAGTTCATTTTCATCGTATTTATTATTATGGCCTTTATGCTCGATATAGGTGGAAAATCAATATCCAGATGGGTATTGGTCTGTTCGGTTTCAGTTTTGCATGAGCTGTTATTTAGGTACGTATTTTTATTTGAATACACAATCGTCGGAATAGTTCGGCCGTTTTGCATAAGGGCATTTATACAGTCGATGCTATGGTCATTGCTTCTCGTGACTCAACAGTGTTTAATCGGGGCACCCACAAATTACATCATTGCAATGATGGGGGGCTATCTTTGTTTGGGCCTTATTTTTGCGCTGCTCGTGCGAAAAACAGGGACAGTGTGTTCGTCTCTTTTAGCCATGATGTCTCTGGATTTTATCAACATCCTAGCTCTTTGAGTTACGGACAAAATCTTCAAAATCTTCAGGTGTTGGCACCATGGCGGATAAAGCCCGCACGGTGCTTTCGGTATGCAATAACATGGGCGAGGGCTGGCTGCTCACGGCCGAGATGCTCGACCTAATCGATCACGGTGCGCCCAACATCATCTGCACGCAGCCCTTCGCCTGCCTGCGATTCGGTTAGCGAGGATGCCGTGGCATCGGTCGCCGAGCGTCTGGGGGCGGCATTAAGAAGTAACATGCCTGCTTTAGGCTGGTATGAGAAAAACGGGTGGCAGCCATACCGGCTGCCACCCGTTTTTACTGGATATATGTTGCGTAATTGGCCTTGCCGGCACCTTTCGCGGACTCGGATTTCGGAAGTGCGGGGAAAAACTCCGAATCTCCGAGCACATGGCTCTTTTGCACCCTTGTGACCTGCGGTTTTGTTGCTAAAAAAGTCGGTCTGGTCGGCGGCGCTCAGTTTTTCACCGCACTTCCGAAAACCGCGGTCTCGCAATATGAAAAACGGCCTTCATAACTCTGGGTTAATGGATAAGTGTGGCCTTTCGCCGTATATCACTGTCCGTTTATGGAACCTATCTCCAACGAGTCGTAGCCAAATGGTTTAATGTTAGAAACACATAGTTGCCGGCGGGCCGCGGGTGACGTTTGCTTTGATATCGGAGGTACCAAGTATGTTTTGCACTCCGTTCAACAACTATCGGTTGGTCTAACATGGGCCGCCGTGCTATTTCGATAACCCTTGCAGTGGTCTGCCTGGCTGTGCTCCTGGGCGCTACAGGGCTGTTTGCTATAAGCCGAGAAACGTCCTATATGCAGGAATGCGCTTCCGAAGGGTTTGCCATTGACGGTTACTATCGGGACGACAAGACGAGTCTGGAAACCCTGGCCTTTCTTGAAGAGGATAACCATCGGTGGCAACTAGTCGACAAAGACGGCAGCTGCGTAGACGGGCAGTTTAAGCGTACGGATGACCCCAACATCCTGATATTAAAGAAGGAAAACGGCGAAGAATTCGGTACGGTCCACGTGGCGTATACGTCACGCCGACGCGAGCAGGGCCAGCTCTATCTATTTAGAGATAGCAAAGTGACCCGATTTTATCTTGTGAGCACCGATCCGGCGTTTACGGTGGAGTCTGGCGATGTCGATGCGGACGTCTGATTCACGGCAATAAAACAGCGAGCGGGGCGCGGGTGCGAACTGCGCCCCGCCATTTGCTCGTGTCCGTATCGCATCTGCGCCTCGTCGTAACTTGCGTTCGTGCGAGCATTCATCCCGCGTCGGCATCACTTCACATCGAACTCAACGCGATCGAGCTCGGGCACATTGAGGTCGATGAGTTTGCGGGCAACACGGCGGTCGTGCGCCCCAAGCGCCTCGCTTGTCGTCACATGGGCGACGATTTCGCGCTCTACAATGCCTTCCTCGTCCCCTTCGGTAGCCGAGGTCTCGACGGCGACGGTGTAATCCTTAAAGCTTGGCAGCACCGCGGCAAGCTCGCGCGTGGTTTCGGTGACACCGTAGCCGTCCTGCACGCCGGCCTGCGCCGAGCCAATGGAACCCGCCGTCATAATAATGCAGGGGATGGCAAAGATCACCGTGCCCACGATGATGCGGCGGCGCACTTTGCGTGACAGCTCGTCGACCTCGGTATTTTCCTCGGCGGTCACAATGCCGTCGCCGTTGAGGTCGCGCTTGAGCGGCACGCGCAATAGAAGCAGTACGGCTTCGGCCGCGAGCGCGATAAAGACCACGTTGATGCCAAACTCGTAAAGCGCCGAGAGAAACAGCGACCCGCTTGCGATGGCGATGCCGTAGCCCGCCGCGCACAGGGGCGGCATGAGCGCGGTCGCCACGGCCACGCCGGCGATGAGCGTTGCGGGCTCCTGGTCGCGCGAGTTGCCCAGGCCACCCGCAAAGCCGCCGGCGAGCGCGACGGCAAGGTCCCACACGGTGGGTGTCGAGTTGTCGATGATGGCCGCCGTGGTGGTGCCAAGGGGCGAGAGCTTAAAGTACAACGTGGACGTGACCAGGCAAAAGACCATCTGTAGAGCCAAGCCCGCGACGGCTTCGACGGTAATCTCACGGTCGAGCGTGGCGATGCCATATGCCATGGCAAGGACCGATCCCATAAGCGGGCAGATGAGCATGGCGCCCACGATGGCGATGTCCGAGTCGATATCGAGGCCGATGCTCGCGATGAGCATGGCGATGATGAGGATGCACAGGTGAGAGCCGGTCAGGCGCGCCCCGTTTACAAAGCGCTTGCGGATTACGTGATAGGGCGCGCGACCTTCGCGAATGTTGAATGCGCGCTTGAGGAAGCGGGTGATGTTTTCCATGGCTTCGCTATGAGCGGGGCGGATGCCGTGACGTCGATGATGACGCTCGCGCAGTCGCTTGATCTGTTGTTTGTCGAGTTCCATGTCCACCTCGTTCCAGCGCGGTCCGCGCAACGCGCCCGTTGTTTTAACTCTACACCGTGGCGGGCGGGGTGTCTGTTGGATGCGGAATCCGATAGGGCGGATGACGCGGGAGCAAATGCAAATCACAGGCTCAATTCGATCCCGCAAGAATATGATGCACCAGCTCCTACATATGTGACGAAATTGTGAAGCACGAGAGCGCGAATTTCAAAAAATCCGCTGGTGACCAATGTTGCGCAACAGAATTCAAAAATCAGCTCCTACAATTTGAGGCGTATGGATACATCCGTGTCAAAGGGAGAAAGCCATGGCAAACTATATCCCACAGCACTTTGAGCCTCGGGCCAAGGCCGTCAACGTCAAGGGCGTTGCCAACCGCGCCGTCGCAACCGTTTTGACGGCGGGCCTCATCGCTCAGCCGCTCATGTCGCCGCTGGCGGCAATCGCCGCACCGACGGCAGATAACGGTGACGCCACGAAGGGCGACAGCGCTATCGAGAACACCGTTGCCACCGGTAACCAGGCGGTCGTAAAGACGGCTGCCCAGTTGGCCGAGGAGTCGGCAAAGCAGCTCAAGGACGCTCAGGCCGCCTACGATGCCGCCCAGAAGAAAGCCGACGCGGCGGGCCAGTCTCAAAAGCAGGCGCAGCAGCAAAAGAATCAGGCCTCGCAGGCCGTGACCGATAACGCCGCCGAGCAGAACGAGGCCGAGGCAGCCGCGCTTCAGGAGAAGATCGACGAGCTTAAGGCGGCTGTTGACAAGGCCGAGCAGCAGCAGAAGAAGCTGGGCGACCTGAACGATCAGCTCGATCAGGCCAACAAGAGTGTCGAGGATAAGATCCAGGCGCTCAAGGACGCCAAGGCAAAGCAGGATGAGGCCAAGAAGGCCCTCGACGATGCGCAGGCCAAGCTCGAGGCCATGGGTATGGACGAGTACGAGGCCGCTAAGAAGGCCGTCGAGGACGCGCAGGCCAAGCTCAATGCGGCGAATGCCGATGTGAAGACGGCCGAGGGTGAGCTCGATGCCGCTAAGACCGCCGCCGACAATGCTGAGCAGGCAAAGAGTGATGCCGAGTCTGCTCTGACGACTGCCCAGGCCAAGAAGCAGGAGACCGCCAATGCCCTTGCCGCTGCGACCACCGCGTGCGGCAACGCCCAGGATAAGCTGAACGACGCCCAGAAAGCGCTCGATGCCGCCATCTCGGGCACGGGCATCGATCTAAAAGCGCTTGAGGCCGCCAAGAAAGCTGCTGCCGGTGAGCTCAAGGACGCGCAGACCGAGCTTGATGCCGCGAAGGCTGCCGACGCCACCGCACAAACGAACCTCCAGGCCGCACAGACTGATGCCAGCGCCGCGCAGGAAAAGGTCAACGCCGCCAACGCTGCCGTTTCGTCAGCGCAGACTGCATACGACGAAGCCAACGGCAAACTCGGTGATTTGACCAGCAAATACAACACCGCCAAGGCTGCTTACGAGCAAGCTCAGCAGACCGAGGCCGACAAGAAGACAGAGTACGACCGTCTGGCAGAGGTCGCAAAGCAGAAGAAAAGCGCTCTTGAGAATGCTACCAGCGACTACAACAAAGCGAATGATGAATACAACACGGCCAGCGCAAACGTCAAAGCTCTTGAGCAGCAGATTTCTGAGCTAAAAGCAAACATGACGGTGGATACGGATGCTGTCAAGGCTGGCCTGCTTGGCTTTATGAATCACATCGCAAGTAGTACGTCGTTTACTGCTGCTCAGCGTGCCAACGCGAGCGATGCGGCGAAGTTACTTGATGGGTCTGCTAGCAAGGCGGCATGGTATGACGACTATGTCAACTTGGATGCATCTGACGCTGACAATGCTTTTTCGCTCGTGAATCTGCAGAATACCTTGACCTACATGAATGCGGTCAATGGAATTCGTCGCGCAAATGGCTTGAGTGACATGAAGGTCAGCGTTGTCTCTATGGCGCAGTCGGCGCTCGATGTTTGCTATTCGTCGAATGTTTGGGACCACGCGGGGAACAGCGGCGAGGGCTTTTATATGTCCTATAACGAAAACCTTGCCGGACGTGCTGGCGCCTACAAGGGGTCAGATAATCCTAAAGATTGGGAAACATCCTTCGATAACGGCGACAAGTACGGCGATGATTGGCCGTTTATCGGTTGGTATACTGCGGAAAAGCGCGACTATGACAGGGGTGACTATAGCAACACCGGCCACTATGAGAACTTTATTGATTCAGGTGCTAATTCCTTTGGGTTCGCCGTCGGCTACGGTAAGGATGGCAACCGCTCAACGCCCGAGGATGACGGTGCACCCAGTCCTGTTTCAATTTATCAGGGAAACTGGGCCGAAGGCGATTTTACGGTTGACGAGTTCAAGAACCTGGTAAACACGTACGTAGACTCCGTTTATCATGCCGGTGGTACCGCCGCGCAGAAGGCGCAGCTGGCGCAGCTGCAAGATCAACTTGCGGCAGCACGGAAGGCGCGCGATGTGAAAAACGATGCGCTTGGCTCTGCGGAGTCATCCCTCTATGCTGCCAAGAGTGCCGCGAATGAAGCGAACGGTAACGTTGCTGCTGCCAAGAGCGACTATGAAGCTGCGCAAGAGGCCACCGCTATCGCGAAGGCGGCATATGGCGCTGCCGATGTCAATTTGAAGAATGTTGACATCGAAACTCCTAGGGCAAATCTCAACGCTGCCAAGGACGAGGCGACCGTCGCGCAGGCCGCGCTTGACGACGCTAACTCCAAGCTCACCGAATGCCAGACGAACGCCTCCAAGGCTTCCGCCCGCAAGGCGAAGGCACAGGGCGATTACGATACCGCCAAGACAAAGTCCGATAAGGCCAACGAGGCGTATGACAATGCCACGGCTTCGGTTAAGGACCTTGCCGCCAAGCGCGATGCCGCCCAGGCGGACCTTGCGAATAAGCAGGGCTCGCTTGACGAGGCAAAGAAGGCCGACGATGCCGCCCAGGCTGGCGTTGACAAGGCTCAGGCCGCAGATACGCACGCCGCGACCGCTCTTTCGGACGCCAAGCAGGCAGTTGCCGCCAAGACGCAGGCCCTGTCCGACGCACAGGCGAAGGCCAAGGCCGCCGAGGGCGAGCTTGCCACCGCAAACAAGGCCTTCGAGCGCTTCGCCGGCGCCCAGAAGGCGGTCGACGACGCCAAGGCCGCCTATGACGCTGCCGTCGCCGGTGTCGCCGATGCCCAGAAGCAGCTCGAGGCCGCCAACGAAGCCGTCGTCGATGCGAACCTCGATATCGTCAAGGCCAAGGCAGAGCTTGCCAACGACGAGGCGCTCAAGGCCGATCTTGAGGCTGTCGACCACAAGGCATCCCTTGCCGCGGGCACGACGGGCAACGAGAAGCTGGTCAAGCTGAACGCTGCCTACGCTCGCTACAAGGCTGCCGTCGATGCTGCCGCTGGTCTCAAGGCTGCTCTGAGCGATGCCGATGCCAAGCTGTCCGATGCCAACGACGCCTATGCCGCCGCGCTTGCCGAGCTTGGCGATGCCAAGGATGCCCTGGCTGCCGCGCAGGCCGAGTACGACAAGTATCATCCCAAGGCTGAGCCGCAGGCCAAGGCTCAGGTTGCGCAGGCTGCTGCAAAGGCCCCCGTTGCCAAGAAACAGGCTGCGCCTGCCGCGCTCGCCCAGACCGGTGATGACTCCGCGCTTGCGGGTGAGGTGTTCGTCATCGGTGGCATTACGCTCGTTGCCGCGGGCGTGACGCTGGGTGATCGTCGTCGCAAGCACATGTGGTGATTCGGGCGTCGGCTCTGCAACGAACTTCAATTCATAACGGGACCGTCTCGTTAGCCAAACGATAAGGCCGGCGCGCTGTT
>OGOH01001417.1_pt1 | contig 16924 bp, 19 predicted proteins | sample 1552571 | NCBI WGS metagenome assembly OGOH01 (sample SAMEA2580170, study PRJEB22360) | human gut metagenome | biome: human gut; feature: human-associated habitat; material: faeces | place: Denmark | collected 2008/2010
CGGTAGCCAATGCAAATTACCGTGGTGCAGATGTGGACTGGTATGTAAAAGCAGACGATATTGTTTTGAAGAACAAAGGCACTCATGCCGGAAATCCACAGAACAATGCTCCACAGCAACCGCCGAAGAAATAAGAGGTGTTAGCGTATGACGTGGAAAAAGAAAGGTAACAGGATTCGTGCCAGTGACAAATCGCTGGTCTATCACTTCTGTATCGGTTGGCTGTTGCTCCTGTTCGTTGCGGTGTTCCTGCTACTGAATCTGCGACAGCTCCTTGCTATAGACTGGAAAGATTTTAACCTGCTCCATGCCGGAATTACTTGGACTGCCTACAATTCCATTACGGTTCTGATAGCGACTGGTGTTTGTGCATTGGTCGCTTTTCTCTACTACCGTTACGGATATGACCGTATCAAGCGGTTGTTACACAGACAAAAGCTGGCTCGTATGGTGCTGGAAAATAAATGGTATGAAGCAGAAAATACCAAAGACAGCGGTTTTTTCACTGACCTGCAAAGCAGATCCAGAGAAAAAATCGTGTGGTTTCCGAAAATCTACTACCAGATGGACAACGGCTTGCTCCATATCCTGTGTGAAATCACAATGGGAAAATATCAAGAACAGCTCCTGTCCTTAGAGGATAAACTGGAATCGGGGCTGTACTGTGAGCTGACCGACAAGACACTGCATGACGGCTATATCGAATACACCCTGCTCTATGATATGATAGCGAACCGTATTTCGATTGATGAAGTAATTGCCGAAAACGGCGGTCTGCGGTTAATGAAAAATCTGGTGTGGGAATATGATTCACTTCCCCATGCCCTTATCTGCGGTGGTACAGGTGGTGGAAAGACCTATTTTCTACTGACCATCATTGAAGCACTGCTTAGAACCAATGCAGATTTATATATTCTTGACCCGAAGAACGCTGACCTTGCAGATTTGGGAACGGTCATGGGAAATGTCTACCACACGAAAGACGATATGATTGACTGCGTCAATGCCTTTTATGAGGGCATGGTCACACGCTCGGAAGAAATGAAACTGCACCCGAACTACCGCACAGGAGAAAACTATGCCTATCTGGGGCTTGCTCCACAATTCCTTATCTTTGATGAATATGTGGCGTTTTTGGAAATGCTGACGACAAAGGAAAGCACTGCCCTGTTAAGCCAGCTAAAGAAAATCGTTATGCTCGGCAGACAGGCTGGATACTTTCTGATTGTGGCTTGCCAGCGTCCAGACGCAAAATATTTCGGAGATGGTATCAGAGATAATTTCAATTTCCGTGTGGGACTTGGTCGGCTGAGTGAACTTGGCTATGGTATGCTCTTTGGAAGTGATGTGAAAAAGCAGTTTTTCCAGAAGCAAATCAAAGGGCGTGGATACTGTGATGTAGGAACAAGTGTCATATCGGAATTTTATACTCCCCTTGTACCCAAAAGCTATGATTTCTTGGGTACGATTGGGAAACTTGCACACATAAGGCAGGACGGACAGGTGGCGTGCGGAGCGAAAGCCACAGGTACGGACTAGCCTTGCTGGTGTGGCGGTAGCCACGCCAGCATATATTAAGCCCCTCGGTATCTAACAGAGGGGCACAAATCACAAGGAAACATACACAAAAGTTACCGATTCTTGGCTGAAATCAAGCGTTTGGTAGCTTTTTTTACTGCTGTGACATCGGATAAAAAATGTCACAGTTTTTTCGTAAAGGGGGTATCGCACTGAATGATACAGAGTGGATACAGGATTTTGCAGACAGGCGTTTGCAGTACGGTGTATCCCAGACGAAACTTGCGGTCATGGCTGGAATCAGCCGTGAACATTTAAGCCGTATCGAATCCGGCAAGGTGGCGGTCACAGAAGAAATGAAAGTAAAACTTTTGGAAGCTCTGGAAAAATTCAATCCAGAAGCACCGCTTACCATGCTGTTTGATTATGTGAGGATACGGTTTCCGACACTGGATATTGGACACATCATTAAGGACATCTTACAGCTCAATATCCAGTACATGATACATGAGGACTTCGGGCATTACAGCTACACGGAACACTACTACATCGGAGATATTTTCGTATATACTTCTCCCGATGAAGAAAAAGGTGTCCTGCTGGAACTGAAAGGAAAAGGCTGTCGCCAGTTTGAAAGTTATCTGCTGGCACAGGAACGGAGCTGGTATGATTTCCTTATGGACGCTCTGGTGGACGGTGGTGTGATGAAACGCCTTGACCTTGCCATCAATGACCATACAGGAATGTTGGATATTCCAGAACTGACCGAAAAATGCCGGAATGAGGAATGTGTATCGGTGTTCCGTTCCTTTAAGTCCTATGCTTCCGGCGAACTGGTCAAGCATGAGGAACAGGACAAGGCTGGTATGGGCTATACGCTTTATATCGGCTCATTGAAAAGTGAGGTGTACTTCTGTGTTTATGAAAAAAGCTATGAGCAGTACATCAAACTTGGGATTCCCATTGAGGAAGCACCGATAAAAAACAGATTTGAAATACGGTTAAAAAATGAACGTGCTTATTATGCTGTCCGTGACCTGCTGACTTACTATGACGCTGAACGGACGGCATTTTCTATTATCAACCGTTATGTACGCTTTGTGGATAAGGAAGCAGACAAGAAACGGAGCGACTGGAAATTATCTGTCCGCTGGGCGTGGTTCATCGGGGAAAACAGAGAGCCGTTAAAGCTCACGACCAAACCCGAACCCTACACACTGGACAGAACCCTACGCTGGATTCAACGGCAGGTTGACCCGACACTCAAAATGCTGGAAACAATCACAGCGAAAACAGGGATTGATTATCTGAAAGAAATCCGTAAATCCACGAAACTGACGGAAAAGCACTACAAGATAATCGAACAACAGACCACATCTACCGAAGATGTGATTTTGGAAAAGGAGAATTGAAAAATGCAACGATTATTATTTGACTTCCTGTTCTTCTCTTTAGGTGGAACAGTTGGCGTGATTGCCATGTGTATTTTACAGGCTGGCAGACAGTCTGACAGAAAAATGATGGAACTGAAAGGAGAAAAGAAAGCATGAATTTTGGACAGAACCTTTATAACTGGTTTTTAAGCAACGCACAGAGCCTTGTGCTGATGGCGATTGTTGTTATCGGTATCTACTTGGGATTCAAGCGTGAGTTTTCCAAACTTATCGGATTCTTGGTAGTTGCCTTAGTAGCCGTTGGTCTTGTATTCAATGCGTCCGGCGTAAAAGACGTATTGTTACAGTTATTCAATAAGATTATTGGAGCGTAAAATTAAGAATCACACATTTTGAACACAAACTTGTGGTAATATACTAATATCATTAAAATGTTTAAAGGAGATTCTTATTATGGTTAGATACAGTATTGAAATCGGACAGCAAGAACAAGATATTTTAAAAGAAATCGTTTTAGCCAGTGATAAAAATGTAAAGAAACGTAAATTTGCAACAGGGTTATCGTCTGTGATGGCTGTCATAATGTTAATATACACGATTCTTTGCTTTATGAATAGTCGTATTGGCTATGGTATTATTGGATTATTATTTTCAGTTTTCTTTATCTGGATTATCATAAACGGAGCTAACACATTTCAGAAAAAAGTAATAAATATTGTTCATTCAAAGATGGATAATAAATTGACTTCGGGAAAACGTGAATATTGTTTTGATACCGATGGTATTACAGTTAGTTCTGATATCGGTAACGGGACTAATCATTGGAACGCCTTTAAATGTTGGGGGATTTTCAGAAATTACATATATATCAGAACAATAAAAAATGAAATGGTTCTTGTTAATCAAAATGATTTGTCTGAAAATGATGTAAAAGAGTTAAAATCCCTTTTGAGTCAGAACTTAAAAGAAGAAACGCTTTAATATTGTTTTAGAGTTAAGCAGTCTTTCAGTTATGATCGACTGCTTTTTTCATACTCAAAATTAGAAGAAAGGACTGAATTACGATGGAAGAATGTAGCGTATTGATTGAAACGACCAAATCAGCAGAGGATAAAACCTCTCGCTGGTTTGATTTACCCATTGATTATGAGCTGTTCCGTGACCTGCTCGGCGTGGAAGCTGACAGCAAAGATTATCAAATCAGAGATATGAAGCTCCCTTTTGCTGGCGACATTGTAAGGACAACTTCTGTCAGACGGTTAAACAAGCTGTACTTTGCTTACACGGATTTATCGCCAGAAGTTCAGCAGGCATACAAAGAGTTGATTCCCTATTGTGGCGGTGTTGAGGATTTATTGCAGAAATCAGAAATATGGATAAAGAATTCTGGTCATAATTCCAATACGGACCAGCCGAATGAAGTAAACAGACTGATAGAAAAATTTATCGGCGAGGTAGATGGAAAAAGTTTAGCAAAAAGTAAAAAGACAATACTCTACGAAGCGTAGAATCCGCATATATTCACCATTTTCTACGTTCCGTGGGTGTAAAACATCTATTTTATATACTACTCTGTGGTCAGAAAGGAGGAAAAGTTAGAATAATATATATGGTTTGTGTGTGACAATCATCAAAGAAGACGAAGAGTCAATGCACTTGTAAACTGTTTCACAAGATCACGGCTCTTAATTAACATATTGGCGGGATGTATCCGAGTTGAATCGCTTTTGTCACGGCTTCAACCGCTGATGTAACATCAAGTTTTTCAAATATATGCTGCAAATGATTTGATAAGGTACGTTCACTAATATAAAGTGTGCTTGCTATGTCTTTTCGCTTTTGTCCCTCTGCTATAAGCTGTATAATTTGTTTTTCACTATCGGTCAATCCTTCTATGAATGGAATTTCCTTGTCAAAATAAAGTATCCCCTGCATTATTTTAGAAAGAATAGATATGAGCTTTTCAGGTTCAATATTTTTATTAACAAATCCTTTTGCTCCTATTTTTCTTCCTTCACTTCGATATACGGGCAAATCATAACCAGACAGAATTACAACCCTTTGTTCTGGATAACAACTTAGTATTTGTTTTGCTAATTCCAGACCATCCTCAGAAGATATATTCTTCAAGTTTATATCCATAAGGATGATGTCTGGTTTCTTAGATACAATATAATTGTCTAATTGAGAAACATCATTGATACTATCAAAGGTTTCAATTTCTGAATAATCTGACAATGCAATCTCCAAACTTTTAGAAAATAAAGCATGGTCATCTACTAACAAAATGTTGATAAGAAACATCTCCTTTCATCGGCAATATCGTTTGTACGCAAATCCCATGTGGATGGTTATTAGATATAGTTACAGAGCCATCCATGTCATTCACTCGTTCCGTAATCATTGCAAGTCCTCGATGTTTTAACCTGTCAGCAGATGAGAGAACATCTGCATCAACAGTTCCATTGTCACTCACATTCAGTATTATAATCCCATTATCCTGCGTAAGGGTTATCCATGCTTTTTCCCCTGTCGAATATTTGTAAACATTCGTGACAAGTTCCTTCAGCAGGCGGTACACAAAGATATTGTATGGCTCAACCAGAAATAAGGAGTCTGAACAATCAAAGGAGACACAGATATTACGATTCGGAAAAGATTGCGAAATACCATCAAGCAAGTTTTGGTAGTTTTCCTTTATAGTAAGTTTTGGAAGCAACGTAGGATGGTAATCCTGCATTTGCTCACGAATATAAGTATTCATATTATCGAGAGTTTCCGTGATAATTTTCTGTACTTCAGGGCGGTCTGCTTTTTTCATCATATTTTTTACAGAAAGCAGGTCTTGAAGAATATCATCGTGGAGAAAGTTTGCAAATTCAAGATTTAATTGTTCTTCCCGTTGTAATTGTTGTAGTGCGACATGGTAGTTGCTTTCCTTGATTATCTTATTATGTCCTTTCTTGAAATTGAAATCCAAAGCAATATTGCAAACATATAAAAACGCAAACAGGGCATCCAGCATAATAAAAAGCAAAGAATATCCACCATCTAAGATTATTGCTATCAAGCTAAAAATAATTACTCCAGAAAATATAAGTAATGTTAATTGGCGATTACTGAATACGGCAGATAATGGAAGGCTGTTTTGTTCTTTCAGTATGATACCGTGGATGCTTACCCAAAACAATAGTATAGGAATATATACACCAAAATTTGAAAGATGTTCAGGAACTCTCATTGTTGAAAAATAATAAGTAAGGAATAAAACTATAACTGCTATAAGGGAGAAAATGATATGCCTCCATTCTGACTTAAAAACAAAAGCAACTCTTTTTCTATGATATATCACTGTAAAAATAAAACACAGCCAGCTTGCCATAAATTGTATGAAATAGAGAAGGAAAAATATTTTACTTGACACCAATACGCCAATAAGAGCAAAAATACAAGTTCCCATCAGGCAGAGATTAATTAATTTCTGATATTTGTATCCGCTGTTTTGGAACAAAAACATTAGTATGAATTTAATGGAAACACACCATATTACCGGGCTTAAAGCGAAAAAAATAGTGTTTGTGATGGAGTTGCCCGAAGCAGCTAAGAGTATATACCAACTTTCTAATGCTAATAAACCACAAAATAGGGAAATGGTTTTATTTTCCCTAATGTTGCAGGAACTTACATAAGTAACATCTATTAGCAGCAAAGACGATAAAAATAAGGGAATGACACCTCTGGTGTTTAAATGAAAATCTGCATGAGCGGTCAGCCCCATATATGCAATGAGTAAAATAGAATTTATAAAAAGCAGTAGCTTTAAAATTGTTTGCTTCATGTTTTGCCTCCTTCCTATTTTCTCATTAAATTATATTATCTCTCTGTGAACAAATAAAGTGTAAGAAATCGCCGAGCTATAAAACTCGATGATTTCATATAGCTTTTTATTTCTTTAGAACTGTTTTACAGCAAGTATGGACAGTCATACAGTAATATATCATATAAATTATAAATGTAAGCAGAATAGCGATAAACGTAGGAATATACAGAATAAGGCTTTCTTTCAGAATGTTCTGCATAAGGGCTGTCCTGTATACTAATGTTGCAAAGACACAGTCTACCAACCCGAATAAAAACGGAATACTAAAAAAAGATATCGTCTGCTTCTTTATTATTTTTTTCACCGTTCTGTCTGTGTATCCCATTTTTCTTAAGATTTCATAATCAGCCTTCGAATCGCTTATGGCAGAAAGATTATTAAAATATAATATGCTTCCAGTTGCGATAAAAAACAAGATTACAAGAAATCCAAGCAGTAAGAAGGTTGAACTGCTTAGGGAAAATATCTCATGTATCCTATGCGAGTTTCCCTGTAAATAAGGACTATCATTTAAATATTCGGATAAATCAAGAAACAGAGCTTCATTATCTTTGATTGACTGCCCATTTATACTTAGGACTTCCGTTTCGGGGCTAATTTCTTTTGCTATTGCATCATATAAGTCGTCACTTACAATCAAAGTACCAATGCTATTTGCAAATGAAATGGGATTATCTAAAGTAGTTGCGATGACTGTTACAGATATTTCTTCATTACCTATAAGCAAAGGATAAACATTACCCGTTTCGTCATTGTCTGAAGCTGGCTGGTATTTTACTAAAATACACTCACTATCGTGTAGCTCGCCAATTTGTTCCAAAGCCCCTTTTTTTCCTTGCGCTTCTAAGAGAGCTATATAGTTTGAATAAGAGATACATTCAAACCCTGCATTTCGCAGAATTTTTTCGTTATCTGAATCGCCTTTAGAGCTTCCTGCACTATATTCCAAAGGAACTTGTTCGGAAGTAGATGTAACTTTATAAATATTCGTTTGCAGGAATGAAACATCATTTTTGGACGAATGCTCATTTACAATTTGTTTGATTGCATCTATTTCGCTTTCATTTTCAATTCTACATTCAATTTCTGACGGTGCCATACGTGACACAGCAGCTATTGGATAGTATAAAGATAAAGCCATAACGCTGGAGACGGTAAGCGTTGCTGCGGATAACAGTGTAAGCATGATTAAAGTCTTAGAGTTTGAACGCATACGGTATATGAAATTTGGGGAAGTAATTATTTTTGTTTCTGTATAAAACTTCCGTTTGTTGTTTTTGCTTATGTGTACTACAAAAGGAAGAAAGGATGAAATAAAAAGTATTGTTCCCACAACTACGAGTACAAGTGTCAGCATGGCAATGGTGGTATAACCAATCGAAAACCAAACAGATTTATCTCCTCTGAGGATATCCAATGCAAGAACATACCCCAAAATAATGCAGCAAAAGCCAACGATGGCAGGAACAGCATGAAATTTCATTTTTCGTTCAGCACTTTTTTCAAATCTAACTAATCCCATAAGCGATGTCTTGAAAAGAAACCTGCTGTTAGACAGCATCAATACAATCACGATAGCAAAAATAAAGCAAGCTGTTTTTGCAATGGCATTGACATTGAAAAAGGGTATTTTTGAATTGTTGATAGATAAATCCAGTAACTTGGTTATGCCAAAAACAATGCCTTTATGAAAAAAACTACCGAGAAGTATTCCTACTATAAACGCTCCAAAACAAACCAGTAAATTCTCTGTTGTCAGCAATGACAACACTGTGGTTTTTCTATATCCTAATAATGCGTAAACACCAAGTTCTTTTGTTCGACGACGTAAAAAGAAACGGTTGGAATATGACATATAAAAAACAACAAAAGCCATTAGGAATACAGAAATTACGTTACACATCATTTCAACCCGCCCGTTACCAGATATCTTTTCAAGCATAATTGTATTCATTGAGAATGAAGTAAATGCAAAAAAGACAGTAATTACAAATGATACAGAAAGCAGGTAAAGGGCGTAAAATGAAAAATTTTTTTTTAGATTTTTAAGTGCCATTGATAAATTATTCATAAATTTTGCCCCCTTATCTTTCCGTATCTAATTTGGCTACTTCCTGTGCAATGGTTTCATAGAATGTTCGTCTATCGGCATCCTGTTTAAGAAGTTCGCGTATAATGCTTCCGTCTTTGAAAATCAGAATACGGTTAGCAAAACTTGCAGCGTATGCATCATGTGTGACCATTAGTATAGTGGTATGCAATTCTTCATTTGCTTCTTTCAAAGTTTTTAATAACTCGGTAGCAGAGTTTGAGTCCAATGCTCCTGTCGGTTCATCAGCAAATAAAATACTTGGCTGTTTTACAATGGCTCTTGCCGCCGATGCTCGTTGTCTCTGCCCGCCAGACAGCTCGTTTGGATATTTGTCTAACTGAGAGGCAATGCCAAAGCGTTCTGCTAAACTTCGCACCATTTTTTCGATTTTTTTATGCGGAAGCTTTTGTAAAGTGAGTGGGACAGAGATGTTTTCTCGGATGGTAAGGCTGTCAAGTAAAAAGTATTCCTGAAATATAAATCCAAGATTATCCCTGCGGAAATCCGCGGAACCTGTGTCGCTCAGTTGTTTTAAATTAACACCATTGATTACAATGCTGCCACTTGTAGGGGTATCAATAGTGGAAAGAACATTAAGCAATGTAGTCTTTCCAGAGCCAGAAGCACCCATAATAGCGATAAATTCACTTTCTGCTACATTGAAAGATACTTTATTTAGGCTTGGACGTTGCCCTTTAGCATAGATTTTTGTTACTTCATTTGCTTCTAATAATGTTGCCATATTTTAATCTCCTTTTCGTTTGATAGTTTCATTGTACTTTTTCTGCTTAAAAAGCGAATGAGTAAATCAGGCAATTTTTTTAATCGTATTGTCTGTTGGTGTGATAAAGGAGATAAAATCTATGATTTATGATGAATGGGTGTTTCACGATGTGGAACATATTTATTTGCAACTTATAAAAAAATAAGGTGTGCGATTTATAGTGGACAACTTTCAGCAGGCGAAAAAATCCCATCTGTTCGAGAAATGGTAAAGAAGCGAGAGGATACAGCAAAGGTACTTTGTTTTTCTTACTTCGGTAATATGTTTGCATTAGGATTTTCCAAAGATGAAGCAGAAAATATCCGATCAGAAGATGCCGGAGAAACCAAAGACCAAGCGTCAGGAAGCAAGTTTATAAAGTTTTATGGAAAGAGCAGGTAGCAATCTATCTGCTTTTCCCTGTTATGTGGTTATCGTAAGCCGAGAAGGTTAAGTGACGAACAAAGGGAACAGGCAAGGTTACGGATGGAGAAAATCAATTCAGATGATAATTGTCGGGAAGATTAGAGTCCAGTCGCAACATTCAGAAGTCCAGTCACAACATTTCCGAATTAAAAGAAAGAAATCTGCCGATAATATAAATGAACAATAGATGATGTTATCCATATTTGATAATGAGCCATGAAAATGAGGTGGAACAGTTGAACATAGCAATTTGCGATGATGAGGAAAATATACGCATTTACATACGCAAGCTGATACAGAAGCAGGAAACTTTTTGTAAGATAACAGAGTTTTCATCGGGCAAGGAATTATTGGAGTTTCAGGATGAGACAAATGCAGAAGAAATAGACATACTTTTTCTGGATATCTCTATGGGAGATGAGGATGGAATGACTGTGGCAAAGCAGCTCAGGAGCCAGATGGAAAGCAAGAAAGAAGCAGTGTGGGGAAGCCTGCCGCTTCTGATATTTGTAACGGGATATCCGGAATATATGCAGGAGGCTTTTTCTGTTAATGCTTTTCAGTATATTGTAAAACCGATTCAGGAAAGCAATTTTGAGCAGGTTTTTGCACAGACCATACGGGAGTATCAATATTTGATGGCAAAGAAAAAGGAAAAACCAAAAGAAGTATTAGTTCGGAATGGAAATAGAACAAGAAGTGTTTCAGCAGATGATATTTACTATATTGAAAGCAGTAATCGGAAAGTGACCTTGTATTTGCGGCATGAAAAAATTGAATATTATGACAAGATCAGCTCACTGGAAAGCGAGCTTAAGCCGGATTTTTTCCGTATACACAAAGGGTATCTGGTTAACATAAAATATGTGGAACGATATGACCGGACAGAGGTGAAAATGAGAAACGGGGACAGTCTGCTGATATCCAAGTATAAATATCAGGACTTTGTAAAGCGTTATTTGGAATACATTTCGGAGGAAAGATAATTGAGTCAGGTTACATATGAAATCATTCGCAAGCTTTTTGAAATCTATCCTATTATTCTGCAAATCGTTCTTTTTCTGGTATTGTGGAATGTATTTTTTCGGTGGGAGAAAGGGATATGGATTGTTGCAGGAATATTGGCAGTGATGAATATCTGCATGGGGCTATGGCTGGAAAAGCCGGGGGTAATACGATATACAATGTCCGCTGTCATTGTGTTGGGATATTGTTTTTGCAAATACCAAAAACATTTGGAAAAGGCGGTATTCATACTGCTGCTGTTTTACAATTTTCATGCGTTAAGTTATTTGATTGCAGACAGTATTTATCAATGTACAGTGGAGAGCATATTTAGAGGGTTGGATGTTCTGAGTGAGGAATATATATTTCGGGTTTATCTGGGTATGGCGATAGGTATGGGCATCCTGCTTTTATCGTACACGTTGGTATTACTGATTATGACAGGTGTCGTGATAAAAATCGTAAAGAAACCGTTTATGCTGAGATGGCAGGAAACGATATTCCTTTCAGTACTGAATATTGTAGGGAGTATGATTGTAGGAATAAGCGTAGACCTTTCCGTAGTGCAAATCGAGGGTGGAGTTTTTCTGTTGTATGATGACAAGCAGGAAATGTTGTGGAAATTACCGATAATTGCGGTTCTTATCTATGTGGGGGAAATTTCGGCAATATACATCTACCAGAATTACAGGAAGCTTCAAAAAGAACGGCAGAAACATTTTGTGGAAGAACAACAGGTCAAAGCCATGAAGCAGAGACTGGAAGAAGCAGAGAACTTCTACGGGAGCATTCGCAGAGTAAGGCATGAGATGAAAAACCATATGACGAATATAAAAGGGCTGGTGGCAAGTGAGAAATATGATGAAGTAGAGAATTATATCGAAAAACTGGATGAAACCATACAGACTATGGACTATAAATTCAATACAGGAAATGCGGTCACAGATGTGATTATCAATGATAAATACCAGAAAGCGGAAAATGCAGGTATTTCGTTTCAAGTAAAATTTAACTTGGGGGAAACAGACACAATTTCTGCATTTGATATAGGTATCATTCTGAATAACCTTTTAGACAATGCCATAGAAGCCTGCGAGAAACTGGAGCAGGAACAGCGATATATCAATCTGACTTTAAAGAAAAAGAATCATTTCCTACTGATTGAAGTGGAAAACAGCTTTGATGGGAAAGTGATATGGGAAGATGGAGGTATCGTCCCGATGACAACGAAACAGAGCGATCTGCCGGATATTTTGATGGAGCATGGAATAGGGTTAAAAAATGTAAAGGATGTGGCAGACCATTATCTTGGAGATATGGATATCAAAATAAAAAACGATGTGTTTAAAGTCACAGTAATGCTGCAGCAGAAGGAAATAAAATAAAAAAATATGAAAAAGGAAGGAGAATGTAGTAATGGATGTAGGTTCAGTTTATGGCAGTTATTATGAAACAGCAAAGAGTTACATGGGTTTGAGGAAGGAGGAAAAACAAGCGGGATCTGCGGAAAAGGTCACAGACAAAAGTCAGGTTTCCTCGGAAGATATGACCTTGGAGGAATACAAGGAGTATTTTAATGAAAAGATGAATTCATTATATACACATCCATCGCAGCGGAATAGAAATGATATTATAGATATTACGGATGCCGCTTATAAAAGAATGCAGACTGATCCGGAATATGAGAAGAAAATATTAGACGCTTTAGCGAAGAATAAGGCAGTTAATTTTGGAAACTATATTCCACAAATATCATATATGCATATAGATGACACATATGAGAAATGTTACGGCTATACGCAGGGCATGAAGGAGAATGACGGTTATTCCAGGAGTTCCTCCGCAAAGGGAACTGATGCCGGACGGCAGAAAAAGGCAAGGCAGAAGGAACTGCTGGAAGAATATTTGGAAAAGCGGGCGCAGGCTAAGAAACAGCAGCTGGAAATGTTAAATAAAAAAATTGCAAAGATGGAACTGGAAAGAAGTAGACAGACTCAGTCATGGAACAGTGAGAGGCAGATGGCAAAGGCTTCCAATGCTTATGATGCAAATATTATGATGGAAGCAGAGCTTGTGAAGAACATAACCAAAACAATGGAAATTTCAAATAATCAATCTTATTATATCAATCCGAATACCAGACAATTCACATCAAATGTGAAAAATACAGCAATAAAGGACAGGGAGGTCTTCAATGGTTCGATGCAGAATCTGTTAAATCCCATAGAGGATTTGGTATAGGTGCTCAAAACGCCGATTAAGCTGGCAGATAGTTCTTCTCTAAACAGGCTGAGCAATTCCGTCAATATTGCATCCGACATGCGCATCGCTGTAAACAACGGTTACATATTGGAGGTAAAACAACAGGGTGTGGAGGTTTCCGGCGGTAATGATCCTTATGATACAGAGGCATATATGAAAGCGCAGAAGATGGCGGGTTCGCTGTCTACGCTGTTGCGGAATGCTTGTGGGAATATGCACACAGTAGCATATTCTCAGGAGGAGTATGCCAGATGGACAGAAGGTGTATCCGATGTGATGGAGTATCTCGGCATAGATTATAGCTTTTACAGATGAACGAATAAATGACCTAATGTTGGAGTGGTCAACAGATGAAGATTTTTGGATGCGCCGAATTGCTATTGACCACCAGCTTTGTAGGAAAGAGCGAACAAATACGGAATTGCTTGAAAAAATATTAGTGAATAACTTTGGCAGTTCAGAGTTCTTTATCAACAAAGCCATCGGTTGGAGTCTGAGAGATTATTCTGAGACAAATCAGGATTGGGTAAGAAATTTTGTTGAAACTCATAAAGACAAGATGGATAAATTGAGTATCAGAGAAGCAAGCAAATATTTATGAGTCAAATGGGAAACACAAAATTGGGTTTTATGAATGTCCCTAATGGTGATGTAATAGCATTTGATATGAAAGAGAGTGAAATAAATCCGTCTGTGGTATATCTTAGCCATGACGATGGTGAAGGACATGGATATATACTGGGTAAAGATTTTAATACTTATTTAGAACAATTGTTATTGGTAGGAGCATGTGGCAATGAGGATTGGCAGATGTTACCGTTTTGCTTGGATGCGCAATCAGAAATTGTATCAGATTGTGAAAATGCAAAGGAGTATCGAAAACTTATAGGGTTACAGATATAGTAAGAGGCACGCCCAAATTTCAGGTTTCGTTCCATTCTGTAAAGAAAAATGAATAAATGTCGATAAATATTATGAGCTAAGGATGGCGTCTGTTTTCAAGGGATTGAATGTGAAAATAGACGCTGTTTCTGTTTGGATTGGAGGTTATATTATGAGAATACAAGCGGCAAATACATTTTATATAGGTACTTACTCTGTTTTGAATACGAAGTCATCATTTCCATATGCTGTGAAAGTTGAAGGTTACGGAAATACAAGAAACCAAAGGAGTTTATTTCAGTTTGCACATGTGACAATAACAGAACATATGGTAAATGCAAAATATGGTACAAAGATTACAAACGGTCCGAGAGTGCAGATGCAGACCGCAGGTAGTAAGAAAAAAGAAGATTGGACTGAGGTTTCCAAAGAACAGTTGGCAGAAGTAAAACTACCGGCATCATTTGATAAATTGAAAGAACAAAATTCTTATTTTTATCATGGAGAAAACATATCGGATTATGAACTAGTGCAAACTGCAGTAGCATTGGGGAAAATGGAATTACCAACAGATGAGAAAAAGTGTATCCTAGACAGAGTTGCAATGGATGCATTTGAAGTGCTTGTCAGAGACCAGGCGGCTCCAAAAAACTCATGGTCAAATACATTGTATTCGGAAGATGGAAAATATACCTTTACAAAGACTGAAAGCGGAAGATGGCAGATGCATTTGATTGATGATGCTGCCATAGGTGCATCTTTGGAAGATATAGCAAATTGGATGATGAGCGGCACGCCCAATAGAAATATTGAGACACGCTACCTAAATTATCTTCATACTGTTGATCCGGATTTATATAATGTGGCGATGCGAATAGGTTCCGAGGTTCGTTCTTATGGTTTTATGGAGGATTTACATCAGCAGGGAGTATTAAGTGATAGTCAAAATCAGTATGATATGAGTCTGTTGGGTATGTTATTCGGTAAAGATGCGGATAGTATGCGTATGATATTGAATGGGTGTAAGGAGTCTGGTAATTTTTTGGAATTATTGGATTTGTATAGCCCGGATGGAGCAAAATCGTTGGATAAGCTTCGGGAACAGCAATATAAGCACGGTGGAATTGTTTAATATAGCGAGTTTTATGACAGGATATGAAAAAGCAATTAATTCTCGAAGTATAAGAGTGTGAAACACTAATGTAGCAACGGAGGTAAAGACAAACAGCAAGGACAAAGTGCAGGAATATTATGAGAAACTGTGTAAAAAGTTCCCGGAGATTACTTTTAATACGGGTAGCAGTCTTATGAGTGGAAATGAAAATAAAGTGGTAATAAATCTTTCTAGCGAATGTCTAAAGAAAATGGCAAATGATCCGGAATTTGCCAAGAAAGTAGAGTTTAATTTAACTGGTGCAGTACCGGGACAGAATAGAATGTTTGCACAAGCCAAAGCTGATAATGCAGTGATACATGGTGTTACAACTGTAATAGATGCCGATGGGAATGCTTCTGTTACTTGCGGAGGTATGACAAGAACCAGTGGTTCAAAACAAAATTCAACTATATTGAATGCGGAAAAGAAACAAAAAGAAAGATTATTGAAAAAGCGTGAGGAAAGAAAAATCTCAGAAGAAAAGGCAGCTAAGAGACGGGCAGAGAAAAAGGCGCAGTTGGAGAAGCTGACAGAAGATGAAACGTTTACAATATCGGCTACTGGCACTGATGTAAAAAGTGTTACGCAGAACCTCTTAGCTGCGGTTTCTGGTACATCTGCGCCGACAGGGGCAAGTTTTGATATAAAGGCATAAGGAGAAATTGTTCATATTCCGCAAGGCGCATAAACCTTTGCTTTTGCGGACTGCCCGGACTTATTGCAAGGGGGCAGGGGCGGCAATATAAAAAATTGATGACAATGGAGAATTAGGAAATGGCTATTAATGGAGTCGGACATAATTATGATTATTTGGGAACGACTACAAATTATATACGGGGAAAAGCAACTGTTAGGGAAGCAATCTCAAAGATGGTGAAGCAGTCGGCAAATCTTTCTATTTCTGATGCAGGAAGAAATATGCTGCGGGAAATGGCAAGCAAATTTGAACCCGATTCGGATTATACCAATGTCAGGGAACTGACAATACAAAATACAAATGAGGTTGCTTGGGAACACTATACCGCAATGCGGGATATTAGCAGCCTAACATTAAAAGACGGGAATTATAATGTTGAAGATGTGATGAAATCTATAATGGATACATATGAAACCCGTTATAATGAAATCGTAAAAGAACATGAAAAAGGAGATCGTGAAGTTTCCTACGAACTTACGGGGAAAAGGTCATTGACACTTGACGAAGATTTAGCCGGATTGGACGAAGCCTTTAAAATGCGTCTGGCAAATTTAGAAGGATATATTACCTGTCAACAAACCAATAAAGCATTTGAAAACGCGGACAGTTCATGGTATTTCCGTAGAAATAGCCCTCAAAATGAAGTAAAAACACAAGATAAGGCTCAAATGTTTGATACAAAATATCAGAAAACCGCAGTATCAATAATGGAGCAGGCTAAAGAGAAGTTTTTGGTAGCCTTTAAAAGTATAAATTACAAACAAGGAACAGCAACAAGCATACTATCGGATATTATGAAAAAGTGCTGATAAAGGAGGATTAAAAATGGCTATTAGTGGAGTAGGACAG
>OGOH01001438.1_pt1 | contig 16787 bp, 16 predicted proteins | sample 1552571 | NCBI WGS metagenome assembly OGOH01 (sample SAMEA2580170, study PRJEB22360) | human gut metagenome | biome: human gut; feature: human-associated habitat; material: faeces | place: Denmark | collected 2008/2010
CTCGTGCCCTCGCTTCACTAATTCCGGTGCAATATCATTAATCTGGAACTGCTCAGGATTATAGTATTGCGACACTATCAGTATCTTCATTATGCTATTTTATCTAAATTCTTCAAGAATTCTTCAGGGTTAGATACCAGCCCAGACAACGTTTTTAGGGTCATGTCATCCAACTCCCACCATTTCGATTTCAGCAATTTCTCAATCGTTACAACGTCAAAGCGGTATCTAATTACTTTTGCGGGACAACCTGCCACTATTGCATAGGGAGGTACATCTTTCGTGACGATTGTTCCAGCTCCAATAGCTGCCCCTGTTCCAATAGTTACACCTTGCATGATGGTTACTCGATTGCCAATCCATACATCATGGCCAATAGTTGTACGCTTGAGAGGTTCGATATTAAGATCACCAAGATGAACTCCGGTTCCACCACCTACATTGTAGAAGACTGGTGAGGTGCTAACCCAATTTAACGGATGCTTTGCACCTCCTACTACAAAGCCGTTGGCTATGCTACAGAAAGAACCAATATCGCATGAATGAACTTCACTATCATAACCGATATATGAATAACGACCTATGGAAGAATCGTAGAACTCCGTGCCGGAGTAGATCTTGGCAGTCTTATTTATCTGACTGTTCAGGATCGACTTTCCACGCAGTATTTTTTTGAAGAACCTGGCATATAAATAACTTAGTGTCATTAGAACTTGATATTTTTCTTGATTATGTCCATCTGGTAATATGGATTCCAGTTGGTGTCTATCTCTTTGAAACAAGCTTTGCGAACTTCTTCTCGTTTGTCAGATTTCACTGCAAACCATTTGCTGATAGTAGCAATCAGATCATCTATATCATCCATTTTAAAAAAATCGCCGGTATTGCCTGCATGAATGGCTTCATATTCAGGCATCTGCCATTCAAAATAATTATGAGTAATGACGGGACATCCAAAGATTAAGGCGTGCATTGCAGTTAATCCGACATTGCCTGGAGAAACACACACAGGTCAGCATTATAGATGAGTTCTGCATTGGTCTTTTCATCATAGCTAGCGCCGTAAAACCAGACTTGATCATTCAAATCAAGGCTTTTGACTTTTACTTTTAGGTTATCGCTTTCGCTACCATCTCCCACAAATACCATATTGTACTTTTCTCCTTTGTTGCGAAGACGTGCAAGAGCATCCACTATCATATCAAGTTTCTTTACCTTGGTTAAACGGCCAATGAAAATGATAGTGGGAGAACTGTTCTGGAAATGATCATTGTAGATACTCGACGTTTTAATATTCTCACGAATAGCTTTTTGAATGTCATAGTCTAGGGAGTTGTGGATGACAAAGAGTTTCTCTTGAGGGATACCTTGTTCGATTAGTAACATTTTGGCGCGATCACCATACACAAAAGTGCCTGATGCATTACGATATAGCCAGAGTTTCATCTTTGCCTCATATCCAGATTCCTTACCGTACCACCCGTGGGTCCATAGGTAGAAATGTTTTTTTCTAAAAAAAGTGTATGCTAATATAAAAAAGACCCAATCGCTGATAGAACGCGTTTCAGGGAGAATTAAATAATTCTTGTAGTCTCTTCTGAAAAGCAGTCGCAAATAATTGCGCTTCCAATACCATTTCTGGGGATTACCGTATGTTTTGTAATACGTCACATTCTTTAGTAATGACGTATCCATTTCCTTGATATCTGACTTCGTTTTACCAAAGTACCAATCGCAATCATATTCATTGTCGATTGCTCGAAATATAGCCTCGCGATAACGAGGCGCTGTGTTGTATATTAAGCAAAGTTTCTTGGACATATTATTTCAAAAACAATTCTACTTATTTTCTATCATCTTTGCTGATGATATTGTATAATCTGAGCCTTGTCGCTGTACCCTCGGTAATGTTTGGGATGATTCCACTTTCCTATTCTATCTTTTAACAGTGTGTTATTATGTGCTCAGAATGTAAAAATGAAGTACGCCATGATCCATAAAGATATTGTCAAAGACTCTGATTTTTCGTATGTAAAGGTCTTTAACGAAATAGGATTACGTCCCATGTCTCAATGGTGACTTCTGTATACAATGTACCTTTTGTATCCGTTCACGAATTACATTATCAAGGACGTGTATTACAATCCTATTCCAAATGGTATATGGCTTAAATGTTCTCGGGCTTATCTTTGTTGCTTGTTGAAGTGCTAATTGATAGATTAAGTGAAATGTTTATCCTATCTGCCCTTTCATTAGTTTGAATATCCGATAGCAGTGATGAGGAAACATCTTAAAAAGTAACCCTTCAATGCGGTACTTGAGTATAGTCGATTTTTTCAAGACGTCAAATAAATGTCGATTGTCGAATAATACCTCATTCAATAATTTGTGCTGTCTTTTATCAGGACCGATATTATTTAATGCATTATTTAGATACATTGAAATCATGTTGATGAAAACATGTTGGTACTCAGCTGACACTGTAGTATTGAATGCATTAAGATTATTACACACAATATTTACCAGGTCGAAAGACTTCTTCGGATTAACTGTTCTACAAATTGAATTCTGATTCAAATAAACAAAGTATATTAGTTCATTTGAAAATGAAACTTTTTTAGCCAAATAGAATGCTCGTGGAATCAGTTCGGAGTCTTCATGAAAGATACCTTCAAAAAACTTCAACTCAAAAGTCTTAAAGAATTTTGCTGACCATATTGAGAATGGTGCACAAGGTTGCATATTCCATTTTATAAAGTCTCGTCCAGTAATTGGAGTTTCATCAGAGTATGACATACGACGTTGAGGTACTCCATTAACTACATTTGCTGCACAGAAGGTAAGTACATCTGGGCGCTCTTCCCTCAATTTATCGGTGAGCATACCAAGGCAGTTCTCTGCTATCCAATCGTCAGAATCAACGAACATATAGTAGTCGCCCTTAGCTACACGCATACCATGGTTACGAGCAGCGCTCAAACCGGCATTGGGCTGAGAGAATACATGTATATTCGGGAATTCATCTGCAATACGAGAGATTATTTTAAGACTATTGTCTTTTGAGCCGTCGTTTATGCAGATGATTTCGTATTTGTTCTTTGCTATATTTTGAGCCTCGCAACTGCGGATGCACCTTTCGACGAAAGGCTCAACGTTATAGACAGGAATAATGATGGATAGAATCACGTTATTGCTGAATTTTATGTTTGATGGAGACAATAAGTTGAGTAAGTTTCGGGCCTAAGAACTTTTGTACAGCAACCTTTCTTTTTTCACCCTTCGTTTTCCAGGATGCTGTATAGTGATGAATGGAGCGTGACTTATTGGTGAGAGTTAGAATTCCAGTATGGTGATCCAATGGACAAAAAAACTCAGGAGCATAAAGATAGCAATCCGCTGAGAAATCCATGTCATCATCGATCTTTTTGATACCTGCTTTATGGAAAGCCTCTGATGTAAAGTTGACAATGGTTTTTGTTGATACCAATTTACCATCGACCATATAATGCATATTGGAATAAGTATCAATTAAATCTTTGAGTAGGCCGAGTCCTGGGTTTACTCCTAGACCGAGTCCAGGAGCGATGGATTTCTCCATCCCTCCTGCTTCTGGTGAAGGACACTCGTAGGCCATAAAGTTGCCACGGGCAATGATATCGTCAAGAGGTTTGATTACCTCAACATCTGTATCAAAGTAGAGTCCTCCATGCTTATATAGAATCCAAAAACGTGCAAAGTCACTTACAAAAGCATATTTCTTAGCAGCATATGCCTCTGCTGTATATGGTATCATATTAACATCGAAGTTATCTTCATTCCACTCTTTAATCTCGAAATCTGGAAGATTTTTTTTCCACGAGTTGATACATATGATGGCATCTTTAGGCAGAGGATTTCTGCCAAACCAACAATAATGAATGACTTTTGGTATCATAATTATATCTTTTTATATTGCAAATCATTTTCTCGACACCATTGAGTGTCATATTCGGTTCCATCAGTACAATGGATGATATTTAGCATGAAAAACATGATGATTATATATGTTTTATCTTGTAAAAATGGAGAGCCTGTCTGCCACATAATAAAGATTACAATAAAAGGCATGATACGGAATAATGACCATTTTATCCCTAAGCGCAAAGATTCAATCTTGTAAGCCTTTAAGTATATGATAATCAATAATATGCTGCCTAATATTCCAAAAGACATGAGGGCGTCAAGAATAATATTGTGCGCTGAGTAAGACATCAGGGAACCCATAGCGTCACCAATTAGAGGATATGCTCCATTCCCTTTTCCAATCAGAGTACACTCAATATTGTTGCTTAAGTACTTAAGGCAATCATCATATATAAGCCCCCTGATGCCCATGCCTGCTTGGCCTCCATCACCTTCGATTCGCCCTGTGTAGTTAAAGATTACAGTATCAATATAATCAGACATGTAAATTGAGGCAAACCCTATGATGAAGATGATGGTTAGTGCGAATCCCACAATAGCAAAGGTTGACCTTGATCTCATTAAATGCAAGGCTAATATTACTATCATTGTAGCCAAACCAAGAAGATAAACACGGGAAACTGTTAGGAATGTGATGAAGAATAATACTCCTATTAGTATTATTATGGACAATTTTTTCCAAAGTTTATACTTGCGTGTCATGAGCATCTGAATAAGGAGGGTGACAATAGTCAAGGTATATATCGGGAATCCCATTGCGCCACCTAACTGGTTTTTCTGGCCTTCGTCTACGGATCCTTCGCCCAAGCGTATTTCACCTGCGTAATCGGTATAGAGGAACGCATCAATGTTACCACCTTGTACCATAAACACACAGATCATTGCTATCAAAGTGGAAACAATAATCACCCACATCGCAAAATATCCGTCATATCGATTAAAGGGTTTGTTGTTAATGAGAGAGAAGGTATACAATGGAACCAGTAATGGGAAGAATGAAGCTGCTAACGTTTTGTATTGTATATCATGGATAAACCATATTAATAAAAATAAGGCAATAAAGAAACTCATTAACAAACTTGGTTTGATGCCTCGGGAGCGAGACATAAACAATTTAATCAAAGCAGCTCCTTGCACAATAAAGTCGGTGGCTATGCCTCCAATATTCAGTGAATTATAAAACGGAATAAGTGCCATCATGAGATATAGAGTAGCCATCTCATCTCCTAAAACGATAACGAGCAAAGACAGGCCTAATGCACCCATGACAAAAACATTTGCAGGTTCCATGAAATTGGATATACCTGCTAGGGCTGCAATAATCATATAGATAATAAATAGCACCTTCTTGCTCATTTTGTAGAGGCATTAGATTTGAATCGTTTATAAAATTTAAGACCGGCCGGTATGCTTATCAGGCTTATAATGACAGATGGTGAGTCATTAAACATCTTGAATAAAGGTATTTTCGCGAACATACACATACTGATGTAGTGTCCCATGTATTTAATCTTGTCGCGAAGACTCTTAGCATAAAAACGGTAATATTGCGCGTAAAATAGAGCCCATCCTTTGGGGTATTTCAAGTATAGTGAAGCCGCATTAGTCGTATAACCATCTTCTTGATATTCGCACCGCATAAGGAAGTCGTTCAGAATCAGAAATTCGTATTTCTGATCTATTTGGTCATAGACGTAACCTTCTGTAACAAATTTTTCACCTGCTATTTCAGGAAATGGGAACTCGCGAAGAACAGATGTTTTAAATACTAATGATGTGTCCCCAGTAAAACCTGTCTGATAAATATCGTGGAGAGTACTCCTTTTGAGATTTGGTAGATTTTGAGATGTTTGCCTATTAATAATTAGTTTTTTGGCGATTATTCCGCAAAGAAACTTGTCGTCTTGAAGACCTTGATGTGTTTCTATAATTTTTTTGACCGTACCTTCTATAATTTGATCATCACTATCGATGCAAAAAAAAAAGAGGAGTACAACAAAGCCTTGTGGCTACGTTGTGCGCTCGCATTTTGCCTCCATTTGTTTGTGATAAATAATCTCTATCTTATTCTCTCGTTGCCATTTCTCTACAACTTCTTGAGTATTATCCGAGCTACCATCATCGATTATAAGCCAGATAAAGTCTTCAGTAGGCTCTTTACACAAACTTTGGTATAAATTAGGTAGAATGTATGCACGATTGTATGTCGGTGTAAAAATTGTCAGAGTTTTCATATCAATATCCTAATTTTCAAATATATTTTTCAGGAATACTAAAGATTTGCTTCTTAGGTAGTCAATCTTTTTATTTACACGATCATAGTCAATGCTATTAAGAGTGAGCCCTTCTAAGTCTTTAGACTTGAATATGAGGCGATCTTCGAGGCCAAAAAGCGAAAGAAGCGACATGAAACGAGCTGCGCCTCTTCCTTTATTGGCATAGACTACAAATGGCTTATTGAAGATGATAGAAAAAACTGTGGCATGGAACGAGTCGGTAATTATAAATTCAGCTTCCCTGAATCCGCGAAGCCATTGCTCAAGGGGGGGCTGGATACGTAGCTTGATGGGCACATTCACTTCATGCTCATCCACCTTACAATTTACTTCAAACGGCTTCCAGTTATTAGGTTTAGCGAGCATATCAACCAATTTATATTTATCTGGATTTTTATCTAATATATGTACCAGAATTTGGCCTGCGGATGGTTCAGTTTCAACTTCATCTATTAGTTTCTCGTAATCTACTCGCTGTAGAAGGAGGGTGGGATCAAGAACATGCTCTGCCTTTACACCCAAGTAATTTTTACAGAGATTTACTCCAGAAGCTTCACGCACGCTGATAGAATCAAACTTAGTAGCCAAAGCTTTGCACATATCAGTGTCAGAAGAAGAGAACTCCCACTCATCTGTTCCGAATGATGCTGCGTAGGCACAACGTTTCACATCCCAATCCGTAGTAAAGCGAAGGAAGGTAAAGCCGATGTCGTTATATGACGGACGCCATACTTGATCACTCCCGACTACATAAGCATCGAAGTCGGATTCCTTGATTTGTGGGTTGGCGTAGTCAACAATCTTGGTTTTTATATGGCGGCTGACAAATCCTAAGGTGTTCTGAGTAAAGACTGGATAGTCTTTTATATATTGCTTCTCTGTGAATATTGGGTATTTGTATTTGCCCAATACTTTAAGTATTAAACGTTTGGTGAGAGAGATAAGGAATCGAGGGTATTTTGGTTCTTTAAACTCGTTACGTTGTAGCGTGATAGTGGTATGACCCATTCTGTGAAGAACGGTAGATAGGGCATAGTTTTGGAGTATACCTCCATAGTTTGTTCTCAATGGCTGAGTAATAATTGCTATTTTCATTTCAATGTGATTCCCTTCTGATATTTATTCCAACCACAACTCTTATTTCTAAAGTTTATAGAGGTAATAAGAGAGCGTTTCTGAAGAGTAAAACTACTATGCGTATATGACAGTTTATGCCCGATTCTCCCCTCCCTCGATGGACTGTTTGTAAGGCTTTATTTATCAGTGTTTTGATGTTGCTTTTAAGCTTGCGGTATCGCTCTTCTCTTGTTGGCTTAGAGCATCTTTTCATTAACTTGAGAAGTGGCGTAGAACCAAGATGTTGAAAGAAATAGGTGCGCATCGGATTAATTCCAGGAGAATGGATACATGCAGGATTTTTTGGTATGACGGCTTCGTAGGATGTCTCGGAAACGCGACATTTATCTAATTTCAGCATGGCTTCGCCCTTCTCGGTATTGAGAAAGATAAGACTGGTTCCTTTGTCATCATCCATTTTAGGTACTATGCCATTGATCCCCCAAAAGTCGGCCATCGTTATATCGCTCATACTTTGACCACAGCGTGCTTGACACGAATAACATGAAGGACGAAGGATGACATTTTTAAGGAAGACATTCATGTAAAGATCTTTGTCAAATGGAGAGAGTAGAGAAAGACTCTCTCCATCCCGATTATAATTGATCGAGAATCCAAATTTCTTCCACCCGTTCAGTTTGTTACGGAACTCTATGTTGTTGATACGCTGCCCTTCCTTGATAACCTCATCGAGATACATTCCCCAAACTTTAGGGCTTGGAGTACCATGACAGATGAAGTCAACAGATAGTAGGTTTTCGTAGGGCTTGTGGAGATATTGGTGCAATCCTGCTATCTGACAAGGTGTACCAGAGAAAAGGACTTGGCGGCCTTCGTGAAGAAAACGCTTTACATTCTTGTATGCATCTTCTATGCGAGCTTGTACATATTTGGAACCCATGAAAGCTTCTATGCCCTCCATATCTTCCGTATAGTCAATGACTACTTGCCAATTCTTATCGAAACGAGCGCCAAATACAACTCCTCTTTCGTTGATGGTTTTCTCGGCAAGGATGTGAAATACACCTCCTGAAGAAGACTTGAGTCGGATCCTCTCATTATTATTAATAATGGCAAGAGTCTTTAGTGGCTTACGTTTATCAAATGGATGGAGTTCGTTGCAAACTTTCTCGCAGAGGCCACAATCAATGCAAATATTCTTATTCACTTGGGGATAAAGGAATCCTTCGTTATCAGCAGCCATCGTTATGCAACGCTTGGGACATATTGTAGCACAGGCACTACAGCCACAGCAGTTTTGCTTATTTGTAATATTTATCATTTTCTTATGGCGATTATTCGTAACCCTTTATTCAAGAAGAACAAACGTTCATTCTTCGTTAATCCAATAAAGAATGCGCTAAAACCTACAGAGAGTATACAAGAGGCGACTACGGTTATAAATCTTATCCAACCCATTTCCATCTGCGAATGAACGAGTATAGGAAGGAGTATGGAGACAACGATCACTGCAAGAACTGGTAGGTATATATTGCGCACGTATTGTTTGATTGAAAGTTTGATATTTTTACGTAATAAGACCATTCGGCAAATTTGAGCAATAATCTCTGCACATAAATGAACGATAAAAACAGAGTAGGCCGGAGCTCCAAGATTAAGTACTATATAAGATATTGGCAAGATAGTGAGTAGAATGCCTCCGACCATCAATTGATAGGTTTTCACATTGCCAGTTGCTTGATTGGCGGTAGTGTATGGATTAGCTGTGGTAAAGAGCAACGATATGCATAAAATAAACTGCGTGAAAATAATTGTATTTTCTGGTACCTCTTTGAGCCAAATAGTTAACAAAAATTTTGTTTCTAGTAATACGGGAAGCGAGATAAAGTAAAGCAAGAGAAAAGAGAAGCGTGCACTACGGAACATAAGACTGTGCATTTGTTCTAGATTGCCTTCTGCGTAATTCTTGGTAATCTGAGGATTGATTGCTGTTTGAAAGCCTGTCACAAATTGTGTTACGGTTGACTGTACTTGAACGGCGATCCCTCTTGCCGCATTGATGACCGGGCCAAAAAATATGTTAAGCATCATATTTAATCCTTGATTGAAGAGGATGCTGGCGAGGTTCCCAACGAAACTCCATCCGGCAAAACCTGACATCTCTTTGAAGAGAGGTTTATTGAATTGCCACACAAGCTTGGATTCCGTGAAATGCTTGTGGCAGTAACCAGAGTAAATTGAGCGAATAATTATTTGAATCATCAATGTGAGTATCGCGTATACAATCAGTTTATCATACGGAGAGAGCCAAAGGAGATATACTATTAGAAGTTTTAATGAAACCTCTAACACTGAAATATAGGCGAAGGCTGACATCTTTTCATGAGCAATAATATCTGCATTATAAGGGGCTGACATAATATTGACAGCACAAGAAAGTATCGAGCATTGATAGACCCATATGGCTGCAGTCATTCGACCTTCCGGGATGACAAGTTTTTCTAGAAGAAACCATAGACCAATGGTTTTACCTAGTACGATAATTGTGATGGCGATAATAGCATGAATTTGAACAGAGGTGTTGAATACACTTTTGAGTTTACTTTCATTCCCTGTTGCCAACTCAAAATTGAGGTATCTTTGGGTGGATGATACCATAGCTGAATTTATGAAAGTAAACATTGTGACGATGCCCCCGACAACATTGAATACGCCAAAGTCTTCTACGCCAAGAGCCTGTAATACAACCCGAGAGGTGTAGAGTGATACAACCATAATGAATAGCATTCTGATGTAAAGCATCAGTGTGTTTTTTGCTATTCGTTTATTGTTAGTTGCAGAGTTTATCATCGTAGCATTAATGTTGTCGTTTAAATTTACTTTAGTGTGAATATTTCAACCATTTGAATCCTCTAATTTTCTCTAATGAAAGTATTATTGTGGTGATTATCAGCGATATGCCTGCTGCTATTGTAAACTTTACAAGAGATGAAAGATTGGGACTTTTCCCCTCTATCAGAGTTAATATAGACAAAGTTATAAAAAGGATATTATAGTGAGAACAGTATATGATAGTGCTTGCACTACGTAATTGCTTCGCATGAGAGCATGTGTAGTCAGTAAATGATAGAACATACATTAACAAGAAAAGACATGATGGAATAAGCATCAAATAGCAATCTCCTGTCAACCATATGTTACGAACAAAACGGTACTCTAACTGTAACAATATAAGAGATGCTAACGCAGATATGCTTAATGTGAGTCTGCTTATTTTTGTGGGATTGTAGTTTATCAATGATTTGCCCACTGCTATCCAGAATAATGATACAGGGAAGCTAATAGAAAGATGTGTGCCCGTGATTTGATAAAAAGCATCTTCTAATTTGCTGAAAGAATCTGGGAAAAGATGATAATAAGATGTCCCCAAAGTAATAGTAATATAGATTAATGCAGTAATGAATATTAACCATCTATCATTTAATAGCTTTGAGAGAACATATACGATAATGGTTCCAATAATTGATGCTGCAATATACCAAGAGGCAGCAAATGTGCTACCAAAGACTAAGGAACGCAAAATAAACACGAAACCTTGAGATGAGAATACAATAGCTCGATTAGCATATACAAAATATAGTCCCCATACTATAAACCAGAAGAGGTATAGAATTGAAAGTCTTTTAATGTATCCTATTAATTGTTCCTTTCCTGGATTTCTTCTGAAAAAGAAGAAAGCTGATATTATGAAGAAAATTGGTACGGCTAATCTGACATAAGGTTTCATCCAAATAAAGTAAAACTCTGTATGGATCTGAATAATTAGAAAGGATAAGATAAATTTCAGTACGTCTATACTATCATACTTTATTTTAATTGTATGGGGCATTTTGGGATATATTTATTATACGTGTATTGGGTTTTATTGCTGCTTTAACCGTTTTTACCTTATTTCTCTAAGGCCTATTATTTCGTTTGTTGTTGCTTATTTTGAGAATTAGAACAGCAACGATATGAGCAAATTTGTTTTTTGTGGGAGGATAGTTTGTCTCTATTTTCTATTGGATTATTAGTTATTCGATGAGAATTTAGTTTCTGCCAAGAGTCGTGTGAAAGTTTGACTGCGTTATTCCTTTCAAATCCCTCCCCTTGAGCAGAATATTCAAACCTTCTTTTGTGTTGAAGAAAAGCTTATGCTTTAATTTGTACAGAGATTGAGGCTTTATCTAAAGATATCTTTTACGCATTTTGTATTTTTAGTTGCTCTGGAATATGGACTTTGAAATAATGCATAGAACTATTTCTATTCAAAAGCATTGGTTGTCTATAACTTATCAGCTTTCTCTTGAAGTGATCATCTTTAATTAATTATGTGTAAGTGATACTGTCTATCTAGTATCAACCATTATTGCAAGGACAATATCTCATTTTATAGTTGTCGTTTCTATTAGGCTGTATCACTCTGGTAAATTAATCGCTATTGTATTATCTTCAATAAAGATGAATCCGGAGTAAGCAAGTTTGACATGGATCTGGTATGCCTGAAAATGTGGAATATTATACTAATGCAATGCAGTTTTTATTACCCTCATTATAATCCTATATAAACTTTCTATATTCCGAAAAATGTCAGTGGATTTCAGCTTCCGACTTAAGTATATACGTCCAATAATGAAATAGTTTTATAACGTGACAGATAAATATTTGTAGGATAGGAGTGCCAACCTCAAATCAATATGTCTTGTAAAGTTGTATGTGTCTCTTTACTATCTGTAATGTATTTTTTAGCAATAGAGACATTAGACTGTATTTGTAGGAAACCGCTGTACGTCTGAGAATTTTTAATTATTTAGAGGGATTAGACTTCCTTTCGCCACACCATCTTGTTCACTACGCCAACGTAGCTCTGGATGATCTTCACTACCTTGGTGGAGACATTTTCATCCGTGTAGTCAGGAACCGGAGTGCCGTAGTCGCCGTTCTTGACAAGTTCTACTGCCGTGTCGACGGATTGGAGAAGTCCTTTGGTGTCGATGCCGGAGAGAATAAAGCCTGCCTTGTCGAGAGACTCGGGACGTTCGGTCGAGGTGCGGATGCAGACTGCCGGGAAAGGATGACCTACGCTGGTGAAGAAAGAACTCTCCTCGGGAAGGGTGCCCGAATCGGATACGACAGCGAAGGCGTTCATCTGAAGGTAGTTGTAGTCGTGGAATCCCAGCGGCTGCTGAACCTGTACGCGCGGATCAAGCTTGAACCCGGTAGCCTCGAGACGATGACGGCTGCGGGGGTGGCAGCTGTAGAGAATCGGCATGTCATACTTCTCGGCCATCGCGTTGATCGCATTGAAAAGGCTGAGGAAGTTCTTCTCCGTGTCGATGTTCTCCTCGCGGTGAGCACTCAACAGGATGTAATGCCCCTTCTTGAGTCCGAGTCTCTCGTGTACGTCGGATGCCTCGATTTCGGCGAGGTTCTGGTGGAGTACCTCGGCCATGGGCGAACCGGTGACGTATGTACGCTCACGGGGAAGTCCGCATTCTGCCAGGTATCTTCTTGCATGCTCGGAGTAGGCGAGATTGACATCCGAGATGATGTCTACGATGCGGCGGTTCGTCTCCTCCGGCAGGCATTCATCCTTGCACCGGTTGCCGGCCTCCATGTGGAAGATCGGGATATGCAGACGCTTGGCGGCAATGGCTGAAAGGCACGAATTCGTGTCGCCGAGAATCAGCAGGGCATCGGGACGAGTCTGAACCATCAGTTTATAGGCACAGTTGATGATATTGCCTACGGTCGCGCCAAGGTCATCACCTACGGCATTCATGTAAACCTCAGGGTCTTTCAGTTTCAGATCCTTGAAGAATACACCATTGAGGTTGTAGTCGTAGTTCTGTCCAGTATGGGCCAGAATGGTGTCGAAATAGAGGCGGCACTTGTTGATGACGGCGGCAAGCCGGATGATCTCGGGGCGAGTCCCGACGATAATCAGCAGTTTGAGTTTGCCATTGTCTGCAAAATGAATATCCGAGTAATCCAGTTTGATCTGTTCCATTATCTTGTGATTTATTCTACGGGGTCGAAATAGGTATCGGGGCGCTCCGGATCAAATGATTCATTGGCCCACATCACCGTTACCAGGTTTTCCGTTTCGGAGAGGTTGATGATATTATGCGTGTAGCCCGGAAGCATGTGTACGGCCTCGATCTTGTCGCCCGAAACCTCGAAGTTCAACACCTCGTCGCTGTCGATGCGCCGCTGTTGAATCAGGCCATGCCCTGCAACCACCATAAAAAACTCCCACTTGGTATTGTGCCAATGCTGACCCTTGGTGATTCCAGGCTTGGAGATGTTCACCGATACCTGACCACAGTTCTTCGTGCGGAGCAACTCCGTGAAACTTCCCCGGGCATCGACATTCATCTTCAGCGGGAAGGCCACCTTCTCTTTCGGAAGATAGGAGAGGTAGGTCGAATAGAGCTTCTTGGCAAAACTGTTCTCCGGGATCTCGGGAATGATGAGCGTCGAGGGTTGATCGTGGAACGTATGCAGCAAGTCGACAATCTCACCAAGCGTTGCATGGTGCGTCGTCGGAACAGCGCAGTAACGACCTTCGGAGGTCAAGCGGGTCTTTACCCCTTCGAACTCACAGTGATGCTCTTCACCCTTCAGGGCTGCGATCATCTCATCTACCAGGTCGTCGATGTAGAGCAACTCCAACTCGACTGCCGGATCGTTGACCTTGATCGGCAAATCGTTGGCGATGTTGTTGCAGAAGGTTGCTACAGCGGAGTTGTAGTTCGGGCGGCACCATTTGCCGAAAAGATTCGGGAATCGGTAGACCAGCACTTTGGCTCCCGTCTCGTTAGCATAGTCGAAGAAGAGTTCTTCGCCGGCCTTCTTGCTCTTGCCGTAATCGCCTTCAGCGTAACGCCCTACCAAGGTCGCCTGAATCGATGAGGAGAGCATCACAGGACAGGTATTTCCGTGTTTGCGAAGGGTGTCAAGCAGGGTTGACGCAAAGCCGAAATTTCCCTGCATGAACTCTTCGGGGTTTTGTGGCCGGTTAACACCCGCGAGGTTGAAGACGAAATCTGCCTTGCGGCAGAATTCGTCCAACTCCTCGGCTGTGGAATCAATATCATACTCGAAGATCGCAAGATCCGTCCCCAAGGCATAGTTCTTTGCCTTTCCGTCCCGGATGTTGCGTAACTGGGCACACAGATTGCGCCCTACGAAGCCCTTGGCTCCTGTTACCAATATGTTCATCGTGTTTTGTTGCAGCCTATATTGGGAAAATGAAATGGGCTGCTTGAGATTTTGAGGGTGTTATCCCTGTTTTACGCCCAGGATAAAGGCAACTATCAATAGAGACTCCAATCTACCCAAAGATTCTTGTCATAACGCCAACTGTCCTTGAGAGCCTCCTCCAGAATCTTACTCGAAAAAACCAACATGATTGATCCTGGAATGGAAGCCTTCAAGCAATTTGCGTAACCTTCCGGCACGCAAACAATCTGGCTGTGATTTTCATTCAACTGAAAAATCTCGGCAGGCAAATTGGGGGATGGACTCTCCCAATTATCGGGTTTTACGAGAGCCAAAGTAAAGGCTCCCTTCATGCAGTAGAACCATTTTTTCTCGTGTTGATGAGCATGCCATCCTCTCACAACAGAGATATCCGGATGATGGATGAAATAGCATCGCTCAACACCTTCGAATCGAAAATTGTTCAGAGAACTGATTTGCCCGCGTTCATCACGGAAAATCTCTCCTTCAAGAACCTTAATATCCGACATGGTTATTCACTTCTAATATCGCGTGGTTTTGCCCGTTCAACCATACCCAGATCCTCCTGGATAAAGCGCAGACGGAGTAATTGCTCCTTCATGCCCTCAACATCCAACCGACGCGTATTGTGCGAATGGTAATCCTCAATACGGGAGAGATCTTCGCTGCCTTCCGTGAAGAACTTGTCGTAGTTCAAGTCGCGCGTATCGCACGGAATCCGGTAATAGTTGCCCATATCGATCGCCTTGGCCATCTCCTCTCGGGTAACCAGTGTCTCATACAGCTTTTCACCGTGGCGCGTACCGATCACCTTGACCTCCGTCTCACCGTATTTCGGATCAACCTTGGCATAAATCTGCTTTAATGCTGTCGCCAGAGTTTCCAGCGTAGCGGCCGGAGCCTTCTGAACGAAGAGGTCGCCGTTATGTCCGTGCTGGAAAGCATAGACTACAAGGTCTACGGCATCATCCAGTGTCATCATGAATCGCGTCATGTTGGGGTCGGTGATTGGGATGGGCTTGCCCTCCATCATCCGCTCTACCCACAACGGAATCACGGAGCCGCGGCTTGCCATTACATTGCCATAGCGCGTGCAGCAGATGGTCGTTGCGGCACCCTCGCCCAGTTCACGACCTTTGGCAATGGCAACCTTCTCCATCAGAGCCTTGGAGATACCCATGGCGTTGATAGGATAAGCAGCCTTGTCGGTCGAGAGAACGACGACGTTCTTGACGCCATGTTCAATAGCGCTCTCAAGGACATTGCCCGTTCCGATGACGTTCGTGCGGGTCGCCTCCATCGGGAAGAACTCGCAGGAGGGAACTTGCTTAAGGGCTGCAGCCGAGAAGACGTAGTCAACACCGCGCATGGCGACATCTACCGATGCCTTGTCCCGAACATTGCCGATGTAATACTTCACTTTCGGGCTTTGGAGCATGTGACGCATGTCATCCTGCTTTTTCTCGTCGCGCGAGAAAATACGAATTTCTTTGATGTCGCTATCGAGGAAACGACGAAGTACGGCGTTCCCGAAACTGCCCGTACCGCCTGTAATCAACAGGACTTTGTCTTTGAAAATCGACATAATTTATTCAGATTTCAATTTTGTATTATTAAAGATTTCTTCTAGTTGAGCTCTGGTATATCTTTCAGACTCTGGATATAATACGGACTCATGCTTAAGAATCTCATCTATTGTCCACTTAAATTTTATTGGCTTCGCAGGGACTCCTCCAATCACACAATATGGAGGCATGCTTTTGGACACAACCGCTCCTGCGGCAACTGTACATCCTCGTCCAATTGTCACTCCAGATAGCAAAGTCACATTTCGGCCTATCCACACATCTGATTCAACCACAACATCTCGATCTAGTCCTTTCGGTTTTTCTGACTCTGAAATAGATCGATAAAATCGACCTATAATCATAGCATGATTCCCCGTTGTAACCCGGAATCCTTCTGCAGCCCCCGAATGCTCCTTCATGATAAATCGCGCATTGGTTGTTAAAATACTTGCATTTGTCAATCCATTATCTCCATATAAGAAGATATTCTTTGGATTTGAAAATAACAAAGGCGGCGTTAATGACACATTAGAGCCACAATACCCTAAAGATCTCTTAGAATATCCAAAATATGATTTGTAAAGCACATACAAACCTTTTATATATTTATTATTCTTTA
>OGOH01001443.1_pt1 | contig 16759 bp, 10 predicted proteins | sample 1552571 | NCBI WGS metagenome assembly OGOH01 (sample SAMEA2580170, study PRJEB22360) | human gut metagenome | biome: human gut; feature: human-associated habitat; material: faeces | place: Denmark | collected 2008/2010
GGCGTATGCGTTCCTCTCGGGCCTGATCACCTACAACTCCTCGCGCATCGCCATCTGGCTCGACCCGCTCAACGACGCCTTTAAGACGGGCACGGGCTATCAGACGCGCCAGAGCCTCATCGCCATCGGCTCCATGATGGGCTCCGGCGGCCTCATCGTTATGGATGAAACGACCTGCATGGTCGATATTGCAAAGTTCTTCCTTGAGTTCACGGTCGATGAATCCTGCGGCAAGTGCACCCCGTGCCGTGTCGGCACGAAGCGCCTGCTTGAGATCCTCAACAAGATTACAAGCGGCAAGGGCACACTCGAAGACATTGATAAGCTCGAAGAGCTCTGCTACTACATTAAGGAAAACTCCCTCTGCGGTCTCGGCCAGACAGCGCCGAACCCGGTTCTTTCCACACTCAAGTATTACCGTGATGAGTACATTGCGCACGTCACCGAGCATCGTTGCCCGGCAGGCGCCTGCAAGGCCCTCACGAATTACGTCATCGATGCGGACAAGTGCAAGGGCTGCACGCTCTGCGCACGCAACTGCCCGGTCGGCGCTATCTCCGGCACCGTCCGCGAGCCGCATGTCATCGATACGCAGAAGTGCATCAAGTGCGGCGTCTGCCGTGAAAAGTGCAAGTTCGGCGCCATCGAAAAGAAGTAAGGAAGGAAGTTGAGAATAGCATGGATATGGTAAATATTAAGATCAACGGCATGTCCTACGAGGTCGCTGCCGGCAGCACGATCCTCGAAGCCGCAAGAGAAGCCGGAATCGACATTCCCACCCTTTGCTTCTTGAAGGACGTCAACCAGATCGGCGCATGCCGTATGTGCATGGTCGAAGTTAAGGGCGCAAAATCGCTTGTTGCCGCCTGCGTGTACCCGGTAAACGAGGGCATGGAGGTCTTCACCAATACGCCGAAGGTTCAGAAATCCAGAAAAATGACACTGGAGCTCTTGCTCTCCGTGCATGACCGCAAATGTCTCTCCTGCAAGAGAAGCGGCACCTGCGAGCTGCAGAAGCTCTGCAACGATATGGGTATCGACAGCGAGAACCGCTACGAAGGCGCCGTTCCCGCCGGCAAAAAGGATTACAGCACCCTGTACCTCGAAAGAGATAATGCAAAGTGCATCCTGTGCCGCCGCTGCGTGGCAGCCTGCCAGCAGCAGCACGTCGCCGTCATCGGCGCGAACAACCGCGGTTTCGATACCGAGATCGGCTGCGCATTTGAGATGCCGCTCAGCGAAGTGGCCTGCGTTTCCTGCGGCCAGTGTATCGTAGCCTGCCCGACAGGTGCCCTCACCGAAAAGGACAATACCCAGCAGGTCATCGATGCCATCAACGATCCGGAAAAGGTCGTTGTCGTGCAGACGGCTCCGGCTGTGCGCGCAGCGCTCGGCGAAGAGTTCGGTATGCCGATCGGCACGAACGTAGAAGGCAAGATGGTCGCAGCCCTGCGCCGCCTTGGCTTCGATAAGGTCTACGATACCGATTTCGGTGCCGATATGACCATCATGGAAGAAGCAAACGAGTTCATTGACCGCGTGAAGAACGGCGGCAAGCTGCCGATCATCACCTCCTGCTCTCCGGGCTGGGTCAAGTTCTGCGAGCACTACTTCCCGAGCCTCACAGAAAACCTCTCCACCTGCAAGTCCCCGCAGCAGATGACTGGTGCGCTCATCAAAACGTGGTTTGCGGAAAGAGAAGGCATCGATCCGAACAACATCGTTTCTGTTTCCGTCATGCCGTGCGTCGCGAAGAAATTCGAGATCAACCGTGACGACGAAGACGCAGCCGGTGTGCCGGACGTTGATATCTCCATTACCACCCGCGAGCTTGCCCGCATGATTAAGATGGCACAGCTCAACTTTGCAAGACTGCCGGAAGAGGATTTTGACCCGGTTATGGGCGTTTCCACCGGCGCAGCTACGATCTTCGGCGCGACGGGCGGCGTTCTGGAAGCAGCGCTCCGTACCGCAGCCGATGTGCTTGAGGGCGTCGACCACGATAACATCGAGTACAAAGAGATTCGCGGTACGAAGGGCTTCAAGGAAGCTGTTTACAAGGTTGCCGGTATGGATGTCAAGGTCGCTGTCGTCAGCGGTCTGAATAACGCAAACGAGCTGCTCAAGAAGATTGAAAGCGGCGAAGCCGACTACCACATCGTGGAAGTCATGTGCTGCCCGGGCGGTTGCGTAAACGGCGGCGGCCAGCCGATTCAGCCGTCTACGGTTCGCAGCTTCACGGACATTAAGGCCCTGCGTGCAAAAGCCCTCTACGATGAGGACGCGGCCAAGACGCTCAGAAAGAGCCACCTGAACCCCGTCGTCAAGGAGTGCTACGAATGGATGGGCGGCGAGCCCGGCTGCCATAAGGCACACGAGCTGCTGCATACGTCTTACGTCAAGCGCGATCGTTTCTAAATTTAAATTTAAGGTGTTTAAGAGCCACTGCGAGTAATCACAGTGGCTCTTTTTATGTCGGCTCCCTCTGACAGAGGGAAAGGAAGTGATACAGCGTGCTAATGAACTTCACGGTACCTTTCACTTAGAAAAAAACTGTGTATATAAAAAAAGCGGCGCAAAGCCGCTCTTTCAGGGAACCCATGCAACTGGGTTCCCTACAATTTGAACGTCCCCCGGACGTTCAAATCTACCTTCCTAGTTTTGAGTTAGGCAAAAGTATTCCGAACTCTGCGGAGTTCGGCTTAGGGCTCAGCCCTAAGAATCCGCGACCTTTTTTGAAAAAAGGTCGATCAAAAACTTTTAACCCACATTTTGCGTCATCACTGTGCTACCGTTTCCAACAGCTCGCAAATATCTATGGCTGCATTTTGATTGATAACTGCTCTCTGCCGTTTGCGCATTTCTTCTGCATTTCCCGGCTCCGAAAGCCTTTCCACCGCCGACAAAAGCTCTGTTTCTGTGTTTTCCACCTTTACGGCGATACCCTCCTTGGCAAAAAACTCCGCGTTGCGGCTTTCGCACCCGGGTATCGGCGAAATGTGCACAAGCGGCACGCCCGCCGCGGCGCTCTCCGTAGATGAAAGTCCGCCCGGCTTCGAGATAAATACGTTGCTTGCCTTTAAATACAGTGCCATTTTGTTCGTGCTGTGCATCGGCGTGATTTGCCCATTTTCTGCAAATTCAGTTTCCACGCTGTCAAACAGCGCCTCATTGCTGCCGCACAAAATGTTGAGGTCGCAGTTTGCATTTTGCTTCAAATACGGCAGCAGTGCCCGCACGGCATTAATAATTGCCCCCGCGCCCATGCTCCCGCCGGAAAGCAGCAACGTGCGCCTGTCTTTCGGCAAGTTAAGCGCTTCCCGCGCTCTGTCTTTCGTGATGGTATCATCGGAAAAATCCAGCCGCACCGGGATGCCCAGCGGCCGCAATTTTTCCGCAGGAATGCCTCGCCCGGTGAAATCGCTGCTCAAAAGCGGGGAGGGCGTCACGTACAAGTCGCAGTTCGATTCCTCCGTAAACGGAACGCAAGTGTAGTCCGTCGCAATAAACACAAACGGCGGCGTTTCCATGCCGTTTAGCCGCATGTGCGTCAAAATCTCCGCCGGGTACAAATGCGTGCAGACGATCACGTCCGTTAGGTGTTTCGCAAGGTATTTCTGCATGTACGGCGCCATTTTGCCGTTGATGTGGTACACCGGCGAGCGCCCCGGCAGCTTACGGTACGCGTTACCGAGGTCATAGACCGCGCCAAACAGCTTCGGGCTTTTCTGTACCAACTTTATATAGGTCTGCCCGACTTTATTTGCAAGCTCCTCGCTCACCAGCGTGTACGGGTCCATGCGCACGGCGTGGTGCCCGCGTTCCGTCAGCGCCTCAAAAACCGCTTGTGCCGCCGTGTTGTGCCCGCCGCCCGTGCTGCAGGATAAAATCAGTGCTTCCATGCAAGTTTCACCTCAAAGTGTTCTTTTTCCTCGGCACTCATAAAGAGCTTTGCGAGCACCGAAGCCGCAATCAGCAAAAAGCCGAAGACGATATAGCGGTTTGGCTCCAGCCAAACCGTGCAAATGGCCGCCAGGATATACGTCGCCACTGTGCGGTAATAGTTCGGGTTGATTTTAACAACGCACGAAAAGAAAATGAAGATGCTCGCCAAAACGCACAGAGGGATCCAGTGCGGCAGCAGCCCCAAAAAGCACCCAAACGTTGCCGCAATGCCTTTGCCGCCGTGTTTAATGTCATAAAACGGCAGAATATGGCCCAAGACCGGCGCCGCCATCACAAAAGAGAGCATCAGCGGGTTTTCGGGCAGTTCTCCGCTGCGGTACAAAAAAACCGGCAAAAAGCCCTTGAACAGGTCGCCGCACAGCGTAAACACGCCGCACCGGAACCCACCGTATGTAAACGCATTCATTGTGCCCGGGTTCTTGTCCGGGCTTTCCGCCATAATGTCTGTCTTTTTAAAGATCAGCCCACCGAGCCGCGCAAACAAAATACTGCCCAGGAGATACCCGAAAATAATATATAAAGCGTCGCGCACTTCCATGTTTTTCACACACTCCCCAAAAATTTCGCGCCACAAAAAATTCACAATTTTGCCGAGAGTCTCGTCTTGACAACCTCTTATAAAGTCATTATAATATGAACCATTGACACTTGTCAATTTGACATTTGTCCAAGTTGAGTGAAAATATTGACGAAACAGGAGGGAATGTCTATGTATCAGGGAAAAAATCCAACGGCGCTGCAATCGCAGAACCTCATCACAGAGGCACTTTTAGCACTTATGGAGGAAGAGCCGTTTCAAAAAATCACGATAAAAGCCGTTTGTGCCCACGCCGGCGTTTCACGCCAGACGTTTTACTCGCTGTTTGAAAATAAGGAAGAGGTCATTGGGCGTCGGCTCGACCGGCTTTTTGAAGAATACCGCAAACGATTCATTGCGGAAAAGCGCGCTTACACCATTCGCAGTCTATGTGATTCTATTATGGAGTGTTTTGTGGAGCAGAAAAAACTCCTCAGTCTTCTGGTCGACAATCATCTGGATACATTGGCTCGCGAAAAATCGGAAGCGTATCTCCTGCATTTGGACAATATTTTCCACGCTTATGACCACGAAGACCGTGATTACGCCATTTCATTTCTTGCCGGCGCGATCATCAGCATGGTGGTTTACGCTATTCGCAAGGATGATTTTACGGATAGCCGCAAAATTTCGAATCTTGTGCAAAAGATCATTACCGGCCGCTATTTTACAATTTAAATCCGAAAATTCCTATAACAAAAACCGCTCGGGCTTTACGGCTTCGAGCGGTTTTATATTACAAGAAAGATTATTTGTGGTAGAGGTTATTGTCCTCATACGTTGCTTCGCACGTCACGTTGATGCCAAGGCGTTTGAATACGCTGTCGTCTACCGTGCCGAGGATTACGCTGGAGTGCAAATCACAGCCGCTCAGCTCGTCCAGCTTCTGCATGGCGCGCATCGCGTTTTCGTCGGTCGCCGCGCTGATGGCGAGCGCCACCAACATCTCATCGGTGTGCAAGCGCGGGTTTCGGCTCTGCATGTAGTCGGTTTTCAGCGTCTGAATAGGCGCAATGACCGTCGGCGAGATGAGCTTCACCTCGTGCGGAATGCCTGCAAGCATCTTCAAAGCGTTCAGTGTCAACGCAGAGGAAGCACCCAGCAATTCCGATGTGCGCCCCGTCACAATCGTGCCGTCCGGCAGCTCTAAAGCTGCCGCGGGCTGTCCTGTCGCTTCCGCGCGCTTCAATGCTGCGAGCACGACCGGGCGGTTCTCCGGCTCCAACTTCAGCTGGCGCATCAGGTTCTCGATTTTCTGTAATTCCGCTTCGGAAGCAAGACCCTGGCGCACAAGGCACGCCGTCTTAAAGTAGCGACGAATAATCTCCTGCTTCGAGGCTTCGCGGCACACTTCATCGTCGATGATGGACAGACCCGCCATGTTCACGCCCATGTCCGTCGGGCTCGCGTACGGGCACTCGCCGTAAATCTGCTCAAACATCGCACGCAGCACGGGGTAGATTTCAATGTCGCGGTTGTAGTTTACAGTCGTCTCACCGTACGCCTCAAGGTGGAACGGGTCGATCATATTCATGTCATTCAGGTCAGCCGTCGCCGCTTCATAGGCAAGGTTTACCGGGTGCTTTAAGGGAAGGTTCCAAATGGGGAAGGTCTCAAACTTCGCGTAGCCCGCCTTAATGCCGCGCTTGTGCTCATGGTAAAGCTGCGAAAGGCAGGTTGCCATTTTGCCGCTGCCCGGGCCCGGCGCCGTCACCACAACAAGGGAGCGCGTCGTCTCAATGTAGTCGTTGCGGCCGTAGCCCTCGTCGCTTACAATGAGCTTCACGTCAGAGGGGTACCCCGGAATGCGGTACTGGCGGTAGACCTTCAGCCCCAGTGTCTTCATGCGCTGCTCAAAAATCGCCGCGGAGGGCTGGTCTGCGTACTGCGTCAGCGTGATGCTGCCCACATATAAGCCGAAGCCGCGGAAAATATCAATCAAACGGATGACGTCCGTGTCATACGTAATGCCAAGGTCGCTGCGGCGCTTGTTTTTCTCAATGTCGTTCGCGTTGATCGCAATGACAATCTCCGCCTGGTCTTTCAGCGCCAAAAGCATCTTGATCTTGTTGTCCGGCTCAAAGCCCGGCAGCACGCGTGAAGCGTGGAAATCGTCAAACAGCTTGCCGCCGAATTCCAGATACAGCTTGCCGCCGAACTGGTCAATGCGCTCGCGAATACGTGCAGACTGCAGCTCGATATACTTCTGACTGTCAAAACCGATTTTCTTCATGGTCATTCCCCTTCCTTAATTCATACGTCTCATGCGTCCTAAAATAATCCCCTTTAGGGTGCATTTGAAAAGCCGTAAACTTGTTTTCCGATACACCCCGAATACAGTAAAAAAGCGGGCGTTCGGTATCTGCCCGCGAAAAATCTGTTTTTAGTATAGCAAAAAACGCGGTTTTTTTCAATAGCAAATCTTGGTTTGCGCCGCCTAATTTCGACTCTCTTCCGCGCGAGATATTGTCAGTATCTTCAAAAAGTGGTATACTGTTTATTAAATCGAAGTTTAATTTTAACGGCGGTACAGGGAGACACTTTTCATGAGCGAGCAGAAGCGAAACACAACGAAAAACCAAATATGCCTTGGGCTTTTGGCGCATGTCGATGCCGGCAAGACCACACTTTCGGAAGCGATGCTGTATGAAGGCGGGCAGCTCCGCCGTCTTGGGCGCGTCGATCATCAGGACGCGTTTCTCGATACCGACGTGCAGGAGCGCGAGCGCGGCATCACCATTTTCTCAAAGCAGGCCGTTTTACCGCTCGAACATACCGCGTTTACGCTGCTCGATACCCCCGGTCACGTCGATTTTTCCAGCGAAATGGAGCGTACGCTTCAGGTACTCGATTACGCTGTGCTCGTCATCAGCGGCACAGACGGTGTGCAGAGCCACACGCGTACGCTGTGGCGGCTTTTGGAGCGCTATAACGTCCCCACGTTCCTTTTCATCAACAAAATGGATCTCGACGGCGCAGACCACGATAAAGTCTTAGCCGAACTGCAAAAGCTCAGCACCGGTTGCGTCGATTTCACATCTCCCGAAGCGGAACGCGATGAAAACATCGCCGTTTGTGACGAAGACACGCTCGCCCATTACCTCGAAACGGGCGAAGTCGAATGTCCCGAGATTAAACGCCTCATCAAAAATCGCAAGCTTTTTCCGTGCTGGTTCGGCTCGGCTTTGAAGTTAGACGGCGTAAAAGAACTTTTAAACGGTCTTGAAATGTACACCGAAATGCCCGAATACCCTAAGGCTTTCGGCGCAAAGGTCTTCAAAATCGCACACGATAATCAGGGCGCACGGCTTACGTATTTGAAGATCACAGGCGGCGCTTTGCCCGTTAAAATGGTCCTTAAAGGCGGCGCGGGCGAAAACGTATGGGCAGAAAAAGCCGACCAGCTCCGCATCTATTCCGGTGGGAAATTCCGCCTTGCGGAGGAAGTCACCGCGGGTGGCGTGTGCACCGTAACGGGCCTCACGCACACGTATCCCGGGCAGGGACTCGGTGCGGAGGAAGACACCCCCGCGCCCGTGCTTGAAAGCTTTTTGACGTATCAGGTCTTCTTGCCGGACGGCATGGAGCCGCACACCGCCGTGCGCTGTTTGCGCGTTTTGGAGGAAGAAGACCCCCAGCTTCATGTCGTGTGGAACGAGCAATTACACGAAATTCACGTGCAGATTATGGGCGCGGTGCAGCTTGAAGTTTTGCAGCGCGTCTTAAAAGAGCGCTTTAAGATGGAAGTCACGTTCGGCACCGGCAGCATTGTCTACCGCGAGACGATCGAAGAACCCGTCGAAGGCATGGGGCATTTTGAGCCCCTGCGCCATTACGCCGAGGTGCACCTGCTCTTAGCGCCCGGCGAGCGCGGCAGCGGTATGCGTTTCGGCACCGTGTGCAGCATGGATGTGCTTGACCGCAACTGGCAGAATCTCATTTTAACGCACCTTGAGGAGCGCAGCTACCCCGGCGTGCTGACCGGCTCGCCCATCACCGATGTGCGCATTACGCTCACGGGCGGCCGTGCGCATGCCAAACACACCGAGGGCGGCGATTTTCGCCAGGCCACGTATCGCGCGATTCGACAGGGACTCATGCAGGCGCGTGAGGCCGGCGCGGCGGTGCTGTTGGAGCCGTGGTACCACTTTGAGCTCGAGGTGCCGGGGGAGTGCGTGGGCAGGGCGCTCTCGGATGCCACACGCATGGGTGCCGAGTACGAGCCGCCGACGATGGCGGAGGGCCGAGCGATGCTTGCGGGGCCGGCGGGATCGCTTGCGGGTCGCGTGCCGGCATCAGAGGTGCAGGATTACGCGCTGGAGGTGGCTGCCTACACGAGCGGTCGCGGGCATCTGTACCTGGAGTTCGCCGGCTATGCAGCTTGCCATGATGCCGAGCGCGTAATCGAGACGGCCGCCTATGAGCCCGAGGCCGATCTGCCCAACACGCCCGACTCGGTCTTTTGCTCCCACGGCGCCGGTTACACGGTCAAATGGTACGACGTCCCCGCCACGGCGCACGTAAAGGTCGATCCCGCCACCTTCCGCTCCTATCGCCCCGCCGACCCCACCTTCTTCTGCCATTAGGGGACGGGGTAGAAATGGTAGATTTTTGAACCCTCTGATCCTTGACTAATTGATTTTGGCGCCGACGCTGCAAGAGGGACAGTCCCTTTGTCACCTGCTGATGGTATAACTCGGTATAAGTTGGTATAACTGTTACCAGGGTTTACCGATCCGAGGAGGCCGACATGAATCCAAATCCCTTTAAGCCAACGGCAGGCAAGCGGCCTCCGATGCTCATCGGTCGAGAGTCGGTCATCGAAGATTTTGAGGAAGGACTCGACAACGGCGCCGGAGCGCCGGGTAGGCTCATGCTCATTACGGGAAACCGCGGCTGCGGCAAAACGGTTCTCCTGCGGGAGCTGCAACGTCTAGCCAGCGAGCGCGGATGGGCGGTTATCTCCGATTCCGCTTCGCTTGGCTTATGCGACCGCTTAGCCGACGCGCTTCGCTCGAATAAACCCGTTGTGACGTCAATGGAGTTCGGGCCGTCGTTTGGCTGGATGTCGGTCGAGGCGGCGCGAGCAAAGGGCGAGACGTTACGAGGGCTGGTCAACGAGCGCCTCAAGAAGCTCGGTCCAGGCAAGGGCATACTGTTTGCGATTGACGAGGCGCAGTCTGCGTCTATCGAGGAGCTGGCGGCTCTTGCCGTTCTCTATCAGCAAGTGCTCGGAGATCAGGATGCTACGGGATTGCCCGATAGCGACCAGCGCGGTCTTGCGCTGGTGTTCGCTGGATTGCCCAGTATGGTTGATGACTTGCTCGAAGAGCCGAGCGTGACGTTTTTGCGCCGTGCCCAGCAGCGTACGCTGGGGGCGATTTCTTTGCCCAAGGTGCGCGATTCATATATCCAGACGGTCAAAGACGCTGGTCTTTACGTTGACGCGGAGACGGCGGACCTTGCGGCACGCAAGAGCATGGGGCATCCCTATATGGTTCAGCTGGTGGGCTATTACATGTGGCGCTCTGCTGTCCGACGTGGCTCGCAGGCCATTGAAGAGCACGATGTTGAGGCTGGGCACGTGGATGCCGTCTCCGAGTTCTACGAAGCGGTTGACGCGCCCCTGTATTACGGGCTGCGCAGTCCACAGCGCCTTTTTATCGAGGCTATGGCGGTTGACGAGAACAAACCGACGCGCATGGCGGACATCATTGAGCGTTGTGATCGTACCCAGAGCTGGGCGAGCAAATATCGCGCAAGCCTGATTCGCGAGCGCGTCATCGAGGCTGCCGGATACGGCCTCGTCCGGTTTACCGTGCCCATGCTGGGCGAGTATATCTGCGACCGCATTTTATAGCATGAGTAGGGTGATAAAGATGACGGAACAGAAGATGAGTCCGCAGGCTATCGAGGTGCGTGGCGCACGTGTCCATAACCTCAAGGACATCGATATCGATATTCCGCTGGGAAAGCTCGTGGGCATTGCCGGCGTATCGGGTTCGGGCAAGAGTTCGCTGGCGCTGGGGGTTCTTTATGCCGAGGGCTCGCGTCGCTACTTGGAAGCACTCAGCACCTATACTCGTCGTCGCCTAACACAGGCCGAACACGCCCAGGTGGACGAGGTGCTGCACGTGCCGGCGGCGCTCGCATTGCATCAGCGCCCCAGCGTGCCGGGCGTGCGCTCGACCTTTGGTACCATGACCGAGCTCAACAACAGCCTGCGTCTGCTCTTTAGCCGTTGCGCCCATCATGTGTGCCCGCATTGCGGGGCGCGTGTAGAGCCGGGCCTTAACGTGGCCGCTGGCCTGGCGCTCACGTGCCCTGCGTGCGGTCGCGAGTTCTACGCGCCGAGTGCCGAGGATTTGGCTTTCAATAGCGGCGGTGCATGCCCCACCTGCGGCGGCACCGGTGTCATGCGCGAGGTGGACGAGGCGAGCCTGGTGCCCGATGAGTCAAAGACCATCAACGAGGGCGCAGTACTTCCCTGGGGTACGCTCATGTGGGATCTGATGAAGCAGGTGGCAGGCGAGATGGGCGTGCGTACCGACGTGCCGTTTAACCAGCTCACGCCTCAAGAGCGCGACATCGTGTTCCATGGTCCGGCGGTTAAGAAGCACATTCTCTACGTTCCCAAAAACGGCGAGGGCGCCACGCCGCTCGATTTCACCTATTACAACGCCGTCTATACCGTTGAGAATGCGCTCGCCAAGGTCAAGGACGATAAGGGACTTAAACGCGTGGCGCGCTTTTTGCGCGAGGGCCCGTGCCGCGACTGCGGCGGCACGCGTCTCTCCGAGGCTGCGCGCCAGCCTCAGGTGCGCGGTATCAATCTAGCGCAGGCCGCGGCCATGACATTAGGCGAGGCGATTGAGTGGGTGCGCGGGGTGCCCGCATCCTTGCCGCCCGAGATGCGGCCTATGGCAGCGGATATCTGCGATTCATTTTTGGGCACGGCCCGTCGTCTGGTCGACCTGGGTCTCGATTACCTTTCGCTCGATCGCGCCGGCGCCACGCTCTCCACGGGTGAGCGCCAGCGTGTGCAGCTCGCCCGCGTGGTGCGCAACCGATCGACGGGTGTGCTTTATGTGCTGGACGAGCCCTCGATCGGCTTGCATCCTGCCAATGTCGACGGCCTGGTGGGTGTGATGCACGATCTGGTGGGCGACGGCAACACCGTGGTTGTTGTCGACCACGATACACGTGTGCTGGCGGAAGCCGACTATCTGGTCGAGATGGGCCCCGTTGCCGGAGCAGGCGGCGGCAATGTGATCGCCGCTGGTACGGTAGACGAGGTCGAGCAATCGCAGAGCAGTCGCATCGCGCCGTTTTTGCGTGCCGAGCCCAAGCGCTTGCGTCCGCAGGTGACTGACGACGAAATGTTCGACCAGGGCCATATCCGCATGGCGACCGATGCCATCCATACCGTCAAGCCGCTCGAAGTCGATATCCCGCGCGGTCGCTTGGTTGCGGTTACGGGTGTTTCGGGTTCGGGCAAGACGACGTTGGTGCTCGAGACGCTCATCCCGGCACTCAAGGCGCAGGCAGCTGGCGAGCGCCTGCCGGGGCACGTGCGTTGGGTCGATGCCGAGGGTATTGCCCGCGCCAACCTGATTGACGCTACGCCCATCGGCGCCAACGTGCGCTCGACGGTAGCGACTTATGCCGACATCCATGATGAGCTGCGCCGCGCCTTCGCCCGTACGCCCGAGGCCAAGGCAGCCGGCTACAAGGCGGGCGCCTTTAGCTACAACACCGGCGCCTTGCGCTGCCCTACGTGTGACGGCACGGGCTCGATATCGCTCGACGTGCAGTTTTTGCCCGACGTCGAGATCATCTGCCCAGCATGCCGTGGTTCGCGCTACGCCGAGGCCGCCTCGCATATCCATCGCGAGGGTAAGGACGGGAGCTTACTGACGTTGCCGCAGCTCATGGACATGAGTGTGGACGAGGCTATCGACGCTACGGTGGGGCTCAAGAAAGTTCAGACGCGTTTGCAGACCTTGCACGACCTGGGCTTGGGCTATCTCACGCTTGGTGAGCCCACGCCGGCGCTCTCGGGCGGCGAGGCGCAGCGTCTTAAGCTTGCGAGCGAGATGGGCCGCGTGCAGGACGATGCCGTATTCGTATTCGACGAGCCTACGATTGGCCTGCATCCGCTCGATGTTCAGGTGCTGTTGAACGTGTTTGACGGCCTCGTTGCCAAGGGCGCCACAGTTATCGTGATCGAACACGATCTCGACCTTATTCGCAATGCCGATTATGTGATCGATATGGGCCCGGGCGGTGGCGACGCCGGCGGGCAAATCGTCTGCGCCGGCACGCCGGGTGACATCGCGGCCTGCCCCAAGAGCATTACCGGTCGCTACCTATAGGCAATGTGACAAAGGGACTGCCTCTTTGTCACATTGATTTCTATTTCACGCATTGAGCTGCGAGATAGTCGCGGAAGAATGGCAATTCAAATGCGACGAGCCCTCGTCCTCGTTCTCCAATGATGCCGGCATCTATCATGCGGCGTCGGTAGCGGGAGACCTGCTGCGGCGAACGCTTAAGGCGCTCGATAAGGTCGGCGGTGGTGGACTCTTCTTCGTCATCGAGCATGGCGATGAGGAATCGCTTGTCCTCTGCAGTGAGTTCCCGATAGGTTGCCGCGAGGATTCGGTCGTCCATCTCGTCGCGCGCGATTTTGATTCCCAGGTCAAAGTCGCGTGACGAGATTTTCTTCGAATCGTTTGTGAGATCCCAGGCACGGTAGCCTACGAGTTGCAATAGGAAGGGAAAACCAGAGATCGAGCGAACGGCTCTATCGATTCCCTCAGCATCTGCCAGGCGATCGTTTTCCTGGATTGTGCGAATCAAGGCCTCTCGCACGTCATAGTCGGCAATGCGACCCAGATGATATTGTTGGGCGCGGCGAAGGAACGAGACCGTCTTGTGGTTCAGCAACGTCGAGACGTTGTTGGGAAGTCCCGCCATGAGCAGCGCGACGCGTCTCCCATCGGTCACAAAGTGCTGATACGTCGCTGCGAGCTGAATCATCTCGTCGAGTGTCGGGTCCACCTCGTCAACCGTGACGAGCAGACCGGTGCCCGCTTCGTTGAGCTGGTCGATGATGTCGCTCATGCGATACCGCCAGGTTGAGGCATCGTGAACGCGACTGACCTCGATGCTGCCGAGCGGTGCAATTCCGAGACCGGTGACTTCGAAGTGGTTGGACGGGTCGATAAGATGGCCGGCAGCACGTTTCGCCCCGAACTCGATTTCCTCAAGCATTCCCGGGAGCGCGGTCGTCTTTACGGCAATCCAGCCGTGGGATTCCGCCCTTGTCGCGAGCGACGACATGAGAGCGGTTTTACCGGTTCCACGAGCGCCTGAGAAGATCGAGGTCAATTCTGGGCGCCTGCGCTGGCTCAAGAAGGCACGGTCCAAATCCCGAATAATCTGTTGTCTGCCAGCGAGGTGGGCAGGAACCTCACCAAAACTGGGGGTAAACGGGTTCTCGAGATATTCCACAAAGCTCTCCTTTCACACCGCCGTTTAACTTCATTTTACTTTAGTTAATTCTGATTAAAAGTGAGGGCTCTTTATCTAGAGCATCAATTAGGCGTGTGTGCCATCGGCGCGGCGCTTGAATGTGACAAAGGGACAGTTCCTTTGTCACATTCCCGGAAAGCCTGTTTGGCGTAGGGCCTCGTAGAGGACGATGGCGGCGCTGTTGGAAAGGTTGAGGGCGCTGATGCGGTAGTCGTCGGGATTGACGAAGTTGCCGCAGATATCCTGCCGAAGGATGGCCTCGTGGCTGTCCTCGGTATGCCCCAGCGATTCCTCGTGAGCTTCCCATGCCTCGGCGTTATCGAGCGAGTCGCAATCGCGCAGCATCGGGATGCGCTCGCAGCGCTCGGGCGCCGCGGCAAGCAGTGGCTCGGGAATGCCCGAGCTCTCGCTGCCAAAGACCAAGTAGTCGCCATCGCGGTAGGTACTCTGCGCATAGGTTCTGCGCGCCTTTTTGGTCAGCAGATGCAGGCGCTCGTCGGCAGGGGAGAGGCCGTTGCGCGCAAGGAAATCCTCCCAGCCGGCATAGGTGGTCACGTCCAAGTTTTGCCAGTAGCCCAGTCCGGCACGACGCACCGTCTTGTCGTCGAGCGAAAACCCCAGCGGCTCCACCAGATGCAGACGGGCGCCGGTGACCACGCAGGTACGGCCGATATTGCCTGTATTGGCCGGAATTTCGGGTGCATACAGCACGATATTGAACATGAATCTCCTTGGCTCAGAACGAAAAACCACCACGAAGGGCACCTTCGTGGTGGTTTGGCGGTTGTGTAGGCGGAAAAATGCCCGCTTGGATAAACCTAGGCGCGGTGCCAGTCGGTCAGGCAGGCATCGAGGGAGGCGATGAGCGCATCCTTGTCCATGGGACGGCCGATGATGCACAGGCTCGTCATGCGGTCGCCCGTCTCGTCGTCCCAAATCTGCATGATTTCGGGGTTCTCGTCGATGATCTTCTGCTTCTCGCCCTCGGGCGCCGAGTCGACAAACAGGCCGTTCTCCATCAGGCGCATCTGGTGGCCGGCCTGCTCGAACATGTAGCACATGTCCGGATCGCCGGTCTGCCACAGCGGGCCCTTGACGCGGATGACCTCGTCGGGCCACTCCTGCTCAACAAAATCGGTGAACTTCTGCAGGTCAAACGGCTTGCGGCGCGAGTACACAAAGGTCTCGATGTCGTACTCGAGCACCTCGGGGTCGTCGTGCTCCTCGGGATGCTCCATGGCCTCGATCCAGGCGGCGGAGTTGTAGGCGCGCATAAAGTCAAAGCGGTCGGTGTCGAGCAGCTCCTCCATAGGAACCTCTCCGTTTTGGGCCTCGACGATCACGGCGTCCTTCTGCAGGCTGCGCACGATGGCCTTGAGCTCGGCGATCTGTTCAGGGCTCACGGTATCGGTCTTGTTGAGGATTAGCGTGGAGCAGAACTCGATCTGCTGGATGAGCAGGCTCTCGATGTCGTCCTCGTCGATATCCTCAGCCAGCAGGTCGCGACCGCCGTTGAACTCGTCGTACATGCGGGCACAGTCGACCACGGCCACGATGTTGTCGAGCGCGAGCTTAGGCTCGCCGCCCACCTTGGCCTCGTCGCAGAAGCTCGAGATGGTGTAGGCGATGGGGATGGGCTCGCAAATGCCCGAGGCCTCGATGATGATGTAATCGAAGTTGCCCGAATCGGCGATGCCCTGCAGCTGGTTGGCCAGGTCATCCGAAAGCGTGCAGCAGATGCAGCCGTTGGTGAGCGGGATGAGGTCGTCGGTCTCGGAAAGGCCGCCGTCGGCGATGAGGCTGGCGTCCACATTGATCTCGCCGATATCGTTGACGATTACGGCGGCGCGGATACCGCCATCGTTAGCGAGGATGTGGTTGAGCAGCGTGGTCTTGCCGGCACCGAGGTATCCGGTAAGCATGATGATTTTCACGGGTTTGTTGGGCATGTGCCCTCCTTTGTTAGACATGGCTTACAGTTGAATCATATGCCAAACGCCTGCTCTTATACCCACGCGCCGGCAAATAACACAGGCTACTCCCAGGCTCCCCATACATCGGGGCAATAACCGACGGTGGCCTTTTTGCCGTTACGCACGATGGGCTCGGCTAGAACCTGCTGGTTCTCGAGCAACTTGTCGAAGCGCTGGCTGGGGGTGAGGTGCTGGATGAGCGCGAGCGTCTCCTCGTCCTTGGCCTTGGGGTTGAGCAGCTTGTCGATACCGCCGACCGCCTGCATCACGCTCGTGAGCTCGCCCTTGCTCATCTCCTTTTCCTTAAGGTCAATAAACTGCACCTTAATGCGGCGCTCTTTGAAGAAGCGCTGTGCTTTCTTGGTATCGAAAGACTTTTTGGTGCCAAAAATTTGCACGTTCATGTATTTGTTCCGCCGTTCTACCTGATGAAGTTGGTGCGCTCGCGATCGGCTTCGGGGGCTTCGATACCGGCGGCCTGTCCTGCCTCGATACAATGCAGGAGCCAGGCCATGTTCTTGCCGATGTTGCGCATGGTGGCCAGGCCCTCGGCGTCCTGGGCGGCCTCGCCCGGCATGGCGCCAAACACGTTGTTCCAGTACGTGGAAGCAACCACGGGCATCTGGTTGATGGTGAAGTACTTATTGAGCACGTCGAAGGTGGTCGACGTGCCGCCGCGACGGGCAACGGCGACGGCAGCGCCCGG